>Ga0123337_10000266_pt1 | contig 98162 bp, 88 predicted proteins | sample frozenSSSSmetaG_FD_89792 | JGI IMG/M metagenome (GOLD analysis project Ga0123337, IMG submission 89792) | Glacier valley bacterial and archeal communities from Borup Fiord, Nunavut, Canada, to study Microbial Dark Matter (Phase II) -... | ecosystem: Environmental > Aquatic > Freshwater > Ice >...
CCTGCCTACAACAATTGCACTATTCCTATAAAATGCGCAAAGTTATAAAGTAAAATTCCTCAGTCGAATCCAAAGCCTAGCCGCCAAGGAGATCAATTGAGGAATTTTCAAGGGAGGCCTATTCAGGTTGGCTATGCTTTCTGAAAGCTGTGTCAGTGAAATATCTCTTCCGTAATTTCATTGACCTCCATAAACCCTGTTTCGTTCACATGGTCAAATTGAATTACCTTGGTTTCGTTAACCAGTAAGGGGTCATATCTCACTGCAACACGAACATAGTTTTCCGTGAAACCAAGCATCTGTCCGTTTTGTACCTCGTCCTCGAAAAGCACAGTTCCCGCTTTGCCAATTTGCTCGTTATAAAAATGTCTCTTCTTCTTGTCTGACAAGATATGCAACATTTTTGAACGCTCAGCTCTTTCTGCTTTTGGAACCAACGGCTTTATATTTACAGCAAGGGTATTTTCTCTTTCCGAATAGGTGAAGACGTGCAAGTATGAGATGTCGAGTTCATTTAAAAACTCATAGCTTTCGAGAAACAGTTCCCGGGTTTCGCCTGGGTGGCCGACGATAACGTCTACGCCAATGCAGCAGTCGGGCATGAGTTGTTTAATTTTGACGACCCTTTCTGTGTACAATTCACGCTTGTAACGGCGGCGCATCAGACCAAGTACTGAGTTTGAGCCTGATTGCAAGGGAATATGGAAATGAGGAACGAATTTTTTTGAATGAGCCACAAATTCAATCACTTCATCCGTAAGTAGGTTCGGTTCAATTGATGATATACGAAAACGTAAAATGCCTTCCACTTCATCTAACGCCCGTATTAAATCCAGAAAGCTTTCTTTTCTCAGCCCGTTCTGTATTCCAAAATCGCCAATGTTCACCCCAGTGAGAACGATTTCTTTAACACCGCTTGACGCAACTTCTTTGGCTGCCCTCAGAATGTTTGAAATAGAATCTGAACGGCTTTTTCCCCGCGCCAGAGGAATAGTACAGTATGCGCAGGGGTAGTCGCATCCATCCTGGACTTTCAGGAAAGTTCGTGTGCGATCATTCAATGAATACGATGTGTGATACTCAAGAGCTTCTTCTATGTTTGAAGCATGTATCTGCGCTGGCATTCCTGATGGCGCTTTTTGGAACGTATCCAGGAGTTCCACCAGCCTGAATTTTTCGGCTGCGCCCAACACGGCATCTACGCCTGGAATTTCTGAAATTTCCTTTGGTTTGAGTTGTGCATAACAGCCAATGATTGCAATAAAGCCGTCAGCGTTTATTTTTTGCGCTTCCCTTACGATTTTCCTGCATTTTTTATCTGCGTTCTCGGTTACAGAGCAGGTATTTATGATGAAAATGTCAGGTTTCTCATTGAATTCGACTTTCGAATACCCCTTTTCCTCGAACATCCTTCCGATCGATGAGCTTTCCGAATAATTTAATTTACACCCCAGGGTATAAAAGGCAACTTTTTTCATATACTAAAAATAAGACTGCAAAATTACACCTTTTACCATTATCGCTTCAGATAATCCGTAAAAGATGACTGCAAATAGGCTTTCCCATTATTTACTTCCTGAGGGTCCAGGTTTCCTTTCTTTTCAGTAATATTTCCTCCAATGTTATCGCGGACGAAATATCCCTCAGGTTTTATCCAGGTGATGCCATTGGTAAAAGCAAAATAGGCGAAGGGGACTCTGTTTTTCATTAGAATATCATTGCTCCATTTGAAAGTTTCGGAAGGCAAATGCAATTGATTAAGCAGTGTACTGGCAAGGTCAGTTTGTGAAGCGAGAGAATCGATCTTGATATTTCTTTTTTCTAATGCACCGCCTAGCCAAAGCATGGGAATGTGGAATTCGTTGGTTTTTCCTGCCGGGTTCTCCGGCAACGGGTGGCCATGATCAGCTATGATGACGATTAGCGTCTTTGACCACCAGGGTTTGGTTTTTGCGATACGGATGAAATCACCGATTGCTTTGTCGGTGTAATGATGAGAATTAAGAAACAAGTGCTCGGTATCATTGCCGGGGATGGCGGTTTTTACAGGAACTTCAAAAGGCTCGTGACTGCTAAGGGTAAAAAGTGTTGTAAAAAAGGGCTGGCTTTGCTTGTCAAGATCCAGCATCAGTTTATTCAAGACAACATGGTCGTGAGCTCCCCACTTTGAATTCATGTCGGCATCCTGGAAAGCGTGTTTATCAGTGATATGGTCAAAGCCCTGCTGAAGGAAGTAAGACTTCATGTTGGCAAACTCTGTTTCACCTCCGTAATAAAACGAGGTAGAATAGCCATGGCTCTGGAAAACCTTTGGCAAGGACGGCAAGCCCGCTGTTTTTGTAGGTATTTTTATAATCGACTGAATTGGCTGGGCTGGGTATCCACTAAGAATTGAAACCATACCTTTGTCGCTACGGTTTCCGCTTGAATAGATATTTCGAAAAAGCAAGCCTTCCCTGGTTAGCTTGTCAAACTGAGGTGTAACACCTTTCACTCCGCCGAGGCTACGCACAACCTTGGCTGTAAAGCTTTCCCAGATGATGACGATCACATTAATATTTTTCTCATTTCTGACGAGCTGTTCACTTTCCTTATTATGCTTGTAAAGGTTAGAGACAATGAGCTCGGAATCCTTCTCCTTGAAAGATAAATACGGGTTTCTCTTGCTATAGCTACTGTTGATAATTGAGCTCGCATAATTCCACGGAACATTAATTGCTGCATAGTTGGCAAAGCTTTTATCAGAGAAAAACGCGTTGCTTTCGTTCATTGGAATCTGCTGTAGTCCTCCCCGAATGGGGATAACAAGTGAACCACATAATGCAAGGAAAATGATAAAAGTGTAGAATATAGGAGTTGTCTCAAAGTGGGGAATGCTTCTTCTTTGTATTGTGATAAAACAAAAAAAAACGAGTGAAAAGAGCAAAATTAAAAGCAACAAAAGCGGAATAACCGGGGCTGCACCCATTGATGCGAAGGCCTCCATGGGTGTTGCGAGGTAATGCAATGAAGTGCTGTCGATCCTGAAACCCCATGCACGAAATAGTTCCAGATCCAGTACAATCATGGTCACAATTACAAATGATACAAGTCCTGAGTAGACGTTCAAGGTTTTTAGATACCAATTCCATCGCCTGCTTGTGAACGCGATCAGGAGGGTTGGAATGACCGCTGCGTAACTGGCGAAAGAAATGTCCATTCTTATTCCATGCCAAATACTTTCTACAATGAGGTGGTTGCCAAGAAGAACTGTTTTTTTATAATGATAAATGAGGAAAATAATTCTAAAAAATTGAAAACATAGTGTCCAGCATAGCCAGTATAGAATAAGAAATGCGAGTCTTTTAAACATTTGTGTTGGAATTGGGCTGACAAAAGTCTTAAAATTATGGCGAAATAGGTGGTCGTTATTAAGTTTAGGATGAAAAATTGGAAAATTTCGTGCAGATTTGGCAGATCATAGTACGAAATGATTAATCTTTAGTCGCATTAATTTAAAACCCCCTACATATGACGTTTCGTTCCAAAGCTTTTGAAATTGCTCAAGGCCGGGTTGCGCCAGTGCTGACTCCCCCTGCGGAAAAGATTACAGATCTTTACGGGAGCAACACATTTAGTGACGATGTGATGCGGACGCTGTTATCTCCAGAAGCTTATATAAAAATCAGTAATGCGATCAGATCGGGCTCAACAATCGACCGAGAAGTGGCTGAGGAAGTTTCGGCAGCAATGAAATCCTGGGCGATTTCGAAAGGTGCTACCCACTACACCCACTGGTTCCAGCCTTTGACAGGTTCAACCGCGGAAAAGCATGACTCATTTTTTGATTTGACAATTGATGGCAAAGCCGTAGAAAAATTCAAGGGAAGTGCGCTCGTTCAGCAAGAACCGGATGCTTCCTCTTTTCCCAGCGGTGGGTTGAGGGCCACTTTTGAAGCACGTGGCTACACAGGTTGGGATCCCAGCTCTCCTGCATTTTTGATGGATAATGGGGCAGGCGGAAAGACGCTGTGTATTCCCTCAGTTTTTATCTCATACACAGGTGAGGCACTTGACTATAAAGCCCCGTTACTTCGTTCATTGGTAATGCTTGATAAAGCTGCCACATCGGTCTGTCAATTTTTTAACCGCGATGTTGACAAGGTTACGCCGACCCTGGGAATAGAACAGGAATATTTTCTGGTTGACAAGGCACTTTACTATGCGCGTCCAGACTTGCTTATGACAGGGAGAACGGTATTTGGACACAGCCCTGCCCGTGGGCAGCAGCTGGATGATCATTATTTTGGCTCTATTCCTCCAAGGGTGAATGCGTTCATGGTGGATTTTGAGTTTGAGGCGCTGAAATTGGGCATTCCTGTTAGAACGCGGCATAACGAGGTGGCACCAGGTCAATTCGAGTGTGCGCCGACTTTTGAGGAAGTGAATCTTGCTATTGATCATAATGCATTATTAATGGATCTCATGCAGAAGGTTGGGGAGCGACACAATTTCCAGGTTCTTTTCCATGAAAAGCCTTTTGCGAGTATTAATGGAAGCGGGAAGCACAATAACTGGTCACTTTCAACAGACACCGGTATTAATTTACTTGCGCCAACGAGCAAGCCAAAAGAGAACCTACGTTTTCTTACGTTTTTGTTAAATGTCGTGAAGGCTGTTCATGATCACGCCGATTTGCTCCGTGCTTCAATTTCTTCTGCAGGTAACGAACACAGGTTGGGGGCAAATGAGGCTCCTCCCTCAATCATGTCCGTTTTTTTGGGTGGCGAACTTACCAATATGTTGGAAGAGCTGGTTAATAAAGGGGAAATAACCTTGGAAAAAGGCGAAAATTTCTATTATAAACTCGGGATAACCAGAATACCTAATCTTCAAAGAGACAACACGGACAGGAACAGAACTTCCCCGTTTTGCTTTACAGGCAATAAATTTGAATACCGTGCAGTCGGAAGCTCGCAGAACAGTGCTTCGCCAATGATTGTGTTGAATACCATCGTTGCCAACCAGTTGGCTGAGTTCAAAAAAGAAATGGATGAGAGGCTTACAGCCGGCGAGGAAAAGAAGGTTGCGGTTGTTGAAATTTTGAAAAGATACTTTAAGGAGTCAAAGAAGATTCTTTTTGAAGGAAATGGGTATTCCGATGAATGGGTGGAAATGGCCAGGGTAAGAGGGTTGAGTAACATCAGAGAAACCTATGACGCGCTTCACGCGTATGTTACGGATAGCACGATTAATGCCTTTCAAAAAATGGGTGTGCTGACTTCAAGGGAGTTGCATGCCAGGTATGAGATCGAGCTCGAAAATTACGTTAAAAAATTGCAAATAGAGTCTCGGGTTATTGGAGATCTGGCTTTGAATCATATCGTTTCGACTGTCGTAAAATACCAGTTCAAATTAGCTCAGACCGCCCGGTCATTAACTGATCTTGAAATGCTTGACGAGGCAGAGCCAATCAAAGAAATTATACGGGATATTTCTGCACACGTTGTAATTATCAAGAAGCTGGTCCACGAGATGACTGAGGCCAGGAAGACTGCAAATAATATTGAAGGACTTCTTGAAAGGGCAACCTGTTATGGGTCTAAAGTAAAAGGTTATTTCGACGAAATCAGATACCATGTTGACAAGCTTGAATTGTTGATCGATGACGAAGACTGGCCGCTTGCAAAGTATAGGGAGATGCTTTTTATGGAATAAATTTTTTATTTCTAATATATAAAAAGTAATTTGAGTGTAAACTCAAAGGCTGTTAACTATCATTTAAATTAAAACTATGAATCCGGGATTTGATCCAGAAGAAATTGCGCAGCTAAAAAGGGAATGTAAAGCTGAGCGGTTAAATTTTGTTTATGTCGCTGACGAATTTGAAGACGATGAAGAAGAAAACAACGAGCATGCTCACGTTCAGTTCGTTGGATATTATAAGGAAAAGGAAGTTGTTTACGACGCATTGATATATACCTTGCGCCTGCACCACTCAACTCTGGTTTACGATGAGGCGCTTGAAAGACTCAAAAAAGAATTTCCGGATTATGTTTCCTTAGATGAAAGAGATATTAGCTATAAGGCGGATCCTGAACAGGATGAGGAAGCTGAAATGCTTTTAACGGAATTTATTGAAGAAATCGAAGAAAATGAGGAGATAACTGTTAGGGAACACGTAGAGGTTGACGATACCTTTGAATATGGAATTGGCTTGGAAGTTGGTTTGAATAAAACTGAAATCAATGAGAAGATGATTAACGATTTTATCATTCGATTCAATTCGGGGAGGTTGCAGCTGGATACAACACTTTACTCTTTTACAGGAAGTGAGGAGGAGGATTAATTTCAAATAGAAGATTCATGAAACGAAAATAGCCACCGGTTGGTGGCTATTTTCGTTATGCTATGAGAATTTTTAAAGCGCTCCTTTGACAGTTTTGATAATTCGGGCAGCAACTTTATATGGATCAGCAGCTGAGTTTGGGCGGCGATCTTCAAGGTATCCGCTCCATCCCCTTTGAGGAACAAGAACCGGAATACGAATAGATGCACCACGGTCAGATACACCATAGCTGAAATCATGGATACTAGCAGTCTCATGTTTTCCAGTAAGGCGCAAGTGGTTGTCTGCACCGTAAACTTCAATATGTTCTTTAACAACCGGACGGAAAGATTCACATACTTTGTCGAAAACCTCTTTGCTCCCAGCAGTTCTTAGTGCTGTATTCGAAAAGTTTGCGTGCATCCCACTTCCGTTCCAGTCAAGATCACCCAAAGGTTTTGGGTGGTAATTGATCGAAACTCCATATTTTTCGCCTATACGCTCCAAAAGATAGCGCCCAAGCCATATTTCATCTCCAGCCTGTTTTGCGCCTTTTGCAAACATCTGGAATTCCCACTGTCCCGCAGCAACTTCTGCATTGATACCTTCGATATTAAGCCCGGCCTCTATACAAGCATCAAGATGCTCTTCGATAATCTCACGTCCATAGGCATTCTTCGCGCCTACTGAACAATAGTATGGGCCTTGTGGTGCTGGAAAGCCGTTTGCGGGGAATCCAAGCGGTTTGTTTGTTTCGATATCCCACAGAAAATATTCTTGTTCAAAACCAAACCAGAAATCATTGTCATCATCTTCAATTGTAGCACGGCCGTTTGTTATGTGGGGGGTGCCATCCGCATTCAGAACTTCGCACATCACAAGATAACCGTTTTTACGCTGTGGGTCGGGGATAATTGCCACAGGCTTCAACAAACAGTCAGACGAACCGCCAACAGCCTGCTCTGTAGATGAACCATCAAATGACCAATTGCTGCAATCTTCTAGCTTTCCACTAAAATCATCCTCAATTTTGGTTTTGCTACGTAAACTCTGGGTGGGTTTATAACCATCCAACCAAATGTACTCCAGCTTGGATTTTGACATAATAATACTAGTATAAAGTGGTGACGAATTAATAATACGACACAATATTAATGCTAAATTAGATTTTAAAAAATAAAATCTAATAAAATTTATTGAATCGCAGAAGAATATTGGGTTTATGGTAGTATTGTCAGTAAAAAATGTATTTTTCCTATAAATGGGGTTACGTGTAAAATCTATACGCTTTGTATTCGAATTGTGGACATTGGCAAAGAATGTGTTTTAATTATTGGGTATTTTTAGGAAAATAGTAAAAAAATACAAAAGATTGGTTTTAGGACCGACTACGGCTCATCTTGGTATTGTCTCTTTTTTCGGATAGATTGTTTGATATTAATTCCCTATTTTTGGACGAGTGAGGGATGTTGGTTTTTCGTTTAGTTTTGCTATTGATTTTTTCTTATGCATGTGTTTTACCAGCCGGAAAGCGGCGTGTTTGAATTGGATGAAGAGGAATCGCGGCATTGTACCAAGGTGCTAAGATTGATTAATGGCGACACAATTGTTGTTACGGATGGGAGAGGGGGGTTGCTCCAATGTAGGATCACGATTGGCTCAAAAAGGGTATCCTACCAAGTGCTAAACGAGCGAATAGTACCCAGACGACCCTTTTCGGTGACGATTGCAGTTGCTCCAACGCGCAAAGCAGAAAGGAACGAATGGATGGTGGAGAAAATGACTGAAATCGGGGTAGAGCGAATCTGTTTTATTGTCACCGAACATACAAACCGCGAGGCCCTATCTAGAGTTGTTAATTTGAATCGGTTGAATAAGATTGCTGCGGCTGCGATGAAGCAGTCTCAGCAGTTTTATCGACCTGAGATTACATTGGTAAACAGATTTGCTACGTTTATCAGGGAGAGCGATGCGGATGTGAAGTTGATCGCGTATGTTCCTGATAATGAATTGTACTTACACGTATTCGAAAAAATAAATGGCGGTTGTAGCACCATTTTGCTGATAGGCCCCGAGGGGGATTTTTCTCCGGCAGAAGTTGCCGATGCCGTGGCGAACGGATATGAAACTGTTTCTCTTGGAGAAAATCGTTTGCGGACGGAAACTGCGGCTGTTGCAGGTTGTCACGCTATTAATTTGGCCCAATTTATGAAATGATTGTTTTTAGAAAATGATTTAAGCTTTGGAATATCTCAAATCGACAAAGTAATGCTTAGCAAATTAACAGGGACTTTCGTGCTGATCTCAGTGATACTGACAGCCAATATTGTGTCGGGTCAATCCTCTTTAAAAATTGCAAAACTTAAATACGGTGGCGGTGGTGACTGGTATGCGAACAAGACTTCGCTGCCAAATCTCATCAGATTCTGCAACAGCGAGTTAAAGATGAACATCAACCCGGCAGAAGACATTGTGGAAGTAGGAAGTCCTGATCTGTATACATATCCGTTTGTGCACATGACTGGCCACGGAAACGTGGTGTTTACAGATGCTGAGGCCCAGAATTTACGTAACTACATGCTGTCAGGCGGCTTTCTTCATATTGATGACAATTATGGATTGGACCCTTTTATCCGTAGGGAAATGAAAAAAGTCTTTCCTGAACTTAGCTTTGTGGAGTTGCCTTTTGACCACTTGGTGTATCGTGTGAAGTACTTGTTTCCCGAGGGATTACCAAAGGTACATGAGCATGATGGGAAGAAACCACAGGGTTTCGGGCTGCTATGGCAGGGACGTCTTGTTTGTTACTATTCTTATGAAACTGATCTCGGCAATGGTTGGGAGGATCAGAGTGTCTACAAGGATCCGGAGGAACTTAGGCGTAAGGCTTTGCAAATGGGGGCTAATCTGTTGAGTTACGCCTTTACACTCTTGTAGAAAGGACATTTGATTGTTTTAGGATTATTCCCATTTGTAGACTCAATATAAATTAGGTTTCAGAATTACATCGCTTCATGGTGTTTATATCGGGCCTAGGTGCTAAATTTGTAGGAAGTAATCTATTTTAATAACACAAAGTAATTCATGTATATAGTTCTTGCCGTATTTGCTGTACACTGGTATCTTTCTCTTTTTTGTCAAACCTTCTTTTTGCATCGGTATTCTGCTCATAAAATGTTTATTATGAGTAAGCCCTGGGAGCGATTCTTCTATTTACTTACTTATTTGTCTCAGGGGTCATCTTATTTAAGCCCAAGAGCTTACGCAATTTTACACAGGATGCATCATGCCTTCAGTGACACAGAAAAAGATCCGCACTCACCCCACCATACAAAAAACGTTTTTACGATGATGTGGGAAACAAAAGACATATATAATGCAGTATTGAGTCGTAAGAGGGCAATTGAATCTCAATTTGAGCGTAATTATCCTGAATGGAACTTTATAGAGAAGTTAGGGGACTCTTGGTTATCCAGATTGGGTTGGGCATTGCTTTATTCAGCGTTTTATATTCTTGCGTTTGTTTACCTGGATATGCATTGGGCATTTTTCTTTTTGCTTCCAATCCACTTCCTTATGGGACCAATTCATGGTGCGATCGTAAACTGGAGTGGGCACAAATATGGGTACCAGAATTTCGATAACGATGATAAATCTAAAAACTCCCTGATTTTTGATTTTCTAATGATGGGTGAGCTTTTTCAAAATAATCATCACAAACGCCCTAATTCGATTAATTTTGGATCGAAGTGGTTTGAAATAGATCCAACTTATCCGGTCATAAAAATGTTGAACAGGATGAAAATTATAGAAATTCGAAAGAAGAGTTGAATGAATCTGAAGCATAATTCAAAAGAGACAGCAAGCCGAGAAGCTTGCTGTCTCTTTTGTAATCTCAAATTGATAATGGCCTTCCTTACAGGCACTAAAAAACTTTGGCAGGTGTGATAGACACCTGCCAAGTTTGCTTATTAACACCACAAAAAATGAAATCTCATTTAATTTTTTCACCTCCATTGCTATTGCTTTTAGAGGAACATTACAAAAATATAATGTAATACTTAAAATGCGCTTAAGCTAAAATTAGAATTTACTTAGAGCCGGAAAAAATCCAGATTGAAAGTTGTGCCCTTGGGTTGATTCGGTTTGATGCTGACCTGCCCGTTATGTAGTTTTACAATTCTCTCCACAAGTGATAGTCCGATTCCATAGCCTTTGACGTTAGCCGTGTTTTCGCTTCTATAAAATGGCTGAAATACGAGCGCTCTGTCTTCTGCGGGAATTCCCTTCCCTGTATCGCAAAACTGCACAGATATCTTTTTTTTAAACGTAAGCAGGATGACCTTTACCGAGTGGTCCTCAGAAAACTTACAAGCATTGTCCATCAAATTTAAGAAGGCTGTTTTCAGCAAAGTGGAGTTCCCGGCTATTTCGAGCCATGTATCATCTTCGGGAAGTTGGTCCAGATCAAAGTGGATTGAAAACTGATGATTGACTTGTAAAAGCGTGCTGCGGCAGTCCCATAAAAGATCATCTATGCGGACAATTTCTGTCAAAAGATCACCTTGATCCTCGCTCACCTTGGCGAGTTCCAACAGGGTATTGGACAACTGGGCAAGTTCCTGTATATCTTCAAGCACAGAGTGAATGGTTGTCTGGTATTCAGAGGAACTCCTTTCCTTAAGGATACTCACCTCCAGTTGAGACCTTATTTTTGTCAGTGGATTTTTTAATTCGTGAGACACATTGGCAACGAATATTTTCTGCATCTGAAATGCAGTTTCAATTCTGTCAAGGAGGTTATTGAACGTTGTAGTTAACCGGCCGATTTCATCTTTTTGGTTTGGCACATCGAGACGAGTATCCAGTTTTTGAGGTAAAATACCTTCTATCTCGTTCATAACCCGCGATATTGGAAGCAGTGCACGCTTGGCAAAAAACCAGCCTGCAAAAGCCACAACCACAGTCACGCCGATAAATAGCCCGAAGAGAAGCCTCGAAAGATTAATCAAATTGACCTGGCCTACTTCGTCCTGAGCTCCCAATAAGACCACGGCTCTTGTAAATGGAAGTTTGGTATACAAAGCAACCACTTTTGAGTCACCGTCGGTGTAACGGATTTCTCCTGCCTTACGCACTTCGTCGAGCCAGTATTTGGACACATGGATGCTTTTAGCGTTGGCGTTGGAATTGGTGAAAATCAGACGATTTTTCTCATCGAAAATCAGAATGATCTGATTATAAATTCGATCTGTGTTAGATCCTTCAAGCGCCTTGATGATATCCGGACTGACAAGGGGGCCATCCAGGAGTCTGGCTGCGGAGCTTGCCTTAGATTTGAGGCGGTCATAAAAATCTTCCGTGAGATTTTTGTACGAGAAAAAATAAATGGCTAAAAAAGTAACCAGAAGAATTCCGCTCACCAACAGGGAAAATTGAACCGTAAGGCGGGTGCGGATCTGCATCAGCTATTCAAGTTTAAGTACATAGCCCATGCCAAACTGTGTATGGATCAGCTTTTCGGGATAGTCTTTGTCAATCTTCTTACGTAAATAATTGACATAAACTTCAATAACATTGGTGCCTGTGTCAAAACCGATATCCCAAACCTGCTCGGCGATTTCGACTTTTGAAATGACTCTTCCCTGATTTCTGATCAGGTATACCAAAAGGTTAAATTCCCGCGCGGTTAAATTAATTTTATTACCGGAACGATGTACGGTCTTCGCGTCCATAGAAACCTCAATATCTGCAAAACGTAGCAACTGTGCGGTTTGAGAAACAGATGTGCCTCGCTTTGTAAGTGCTCTTACTCTTGCAAGCAATTCTTTAAATTCAAAGGGTTTTACAAGATAATCGTCGGCTCCGGCGTCTAACCCGGTAACCTTGTCATCGGTTGATCCAAGAGCCGTCAACATCAAAATCGGAGTTTCGTCGCCACCTTTACGGATTTCCCGGCAGAGCTCTATTCCATTTATGCCAGGGATAATTATATCGCTGATGATCAGTTGATAAGTGTTATTTTTTGCCAACTGTTTACCCATCAAGCCGTCATACGCTATATCCACTTCGTACCCGTTCTCTTCCAATCCCTGCTTAATCGACTGTACAGTTTTCGGCTCGTCTTCTATCAGTAGTAATTTCATATACTCATGGCTTTAAGTGCATTGTGATCGGCAAGCAGCCGTTGCTCTATTTCCTTTTCTTGCCCTGCCAATTACAGTGGTAAAAACAATTCTGAAACTTCATTCCAGCTATTCACCCTTCGGAACGTATTGTTGTTGAGATTATGTGGTGCTGTAAACAAGATCCCCTCACCTTTGAACGCGGTCAGATTACGCACATGATCATCGATGAGATAATCGGATTGAATAATGCTTTTGTAGCCACAGAAAACGATGTTTGTCCATGGAATAAAATTGAAATGTTTACTCAGCCAGTCAAATTTATCTCTGAATGATGTTGGAAATTCCATGCAGGCCGTTGCAATGAAAATCTCGTAATAACGGGATAAATTGTAAACTGTTTCTGCGGCTCCCGGCATCACCTCTATATTTGAAAAAAAACCCTGCGTATTAATGATGTTATTGAGCCGTTTCAGTTGTTTGGGATGCAGCAATTCTTTTAAAGCTTTCGAATGAAGTTCTTTTTCGGTCAGTGTTGAAGAAAAATCATTTAGAATGATGTCGACCAGCTTTTTATGAGTATCGGCGAGTACATCATCCATATCAAGCGTAAGTCTAAGCATCAAATGAGGGTTCGGTGTGTGTCAAAATTTTCAAGGTAATCATTCACACGCTTTAAAAACATACCACCAAGTGAGCCATCTACGACCCGGTGGTCATAAGAATGTGATATGAACATGAGACTTCGGATTCCCAAGAGATCTCCTTGAGGCGTCTCAATTACAGCAGGTTTCTTCTTTATTGCACCGAAGGCCATAATCGCTACCTGTGGCTGAACAATGATTGGCGTTCCCATGAGGTTGGCAAACGCCCCAATATTGGAAACGGTGTAGGTGCCGCCTGAAAGATCGTCCGCTTTCAGTTTGTTTTCCCGGGCCCGCTTAGCAAGTTCGTTTACTTTTTTTGCTAATCCTGCGAGATCATATTGATCGGCATGATGAATTACCGGAACAATGAGATTACCATCAGGCAAGGCCACTGCCATGCCAATGTTAATTTCTTTCTTCTTAATAATTTTGTCACCTTCAACTGAAATATTAATTAATGGAAAATCCTTGATAGCCTTCACGACGGCCTCAATAAGAATAGGGGTAAAGGTGATGCTGTCTCCGGATTTCTTACGGTAGTCGGTCTTAATGGCTTCCCTCCATTTAACTACGGGGGTCATATCGGTCTCTATAAAAGAGGTAACATGCGCTGAGATTCTCCTGGATTCAATCATGCGCTGAGAGATCATTTTACGCATGCGATCCATTTCTATAATCTCATTAGCTCCGTTCAATGAGTTAACGATCAAAGGGGTATGCTCGACGGAGAAAGGTCTCCTGTCCTTTAAATAGCCGATGATATCATTTTTGGTGACTCGTTTTTCGGCTCCGGTTCCCAAGATTGAAGCTAATTCCTGGTGTGAAATATTTTCCTCTCTGGCTATATTTAATACTAGTGGCGAGTAAAAAGTATTGGCATCAGACTGAATCTTATCAGAAACTGCACTTGTTGGAACATGCCGTGTAATCTCGATACTCTTTTCTAAAATTTCAGCAGCTGCAGCTTCATTGTCAGGCTCAATTTCATCCGGGATCTGTGGTAATACTGAAATCGGGCTTTCTGCTTCATCTATCTCAATTTTGGCGACTGCGCTGCCAATGGAAACAACGTCTTCCTCCTTAACAAGCCACTCCGATAGCGTGCCCGAGTAGGGTGTAGGAACTTCTGTATCCACTTTGTCAGTAGCAACCTCCAAAATTGAGTCATCAATGGAAATTTTGTCGCCCACTTTTCTCAACAGGTTCAGTACCGTACATTCCATGATACTTTCTCCCATTGGAGGCATTAGCATTTCAACTATTTTCATGCGTTATATTGCTATCAACTCAGCAGTCGCGTTATGCTGTACTTCGTTAGTTAATCTTTAATTTCCCTAAATTGCCCATCCGATCTTTAGGCTTCTACTTTTTCTTCTTTCAGAATCGTTTTCCTAAGTAAGTTCAAAGCATAAGAGGACGTAAGTTCGATGTTTATCTTTCTGATGTTACTGAGTTTCAGCAACTGTGTCACTGTTTCAGTCGGGGTTGCACATGCAATCCAGACGGTCCCAACGGGTTTCTCAGGTGTCCCGCCATCCGGACCAGCTATACCGGTCGTTGATATGGCGTAAGTAGTGTTTAGCTTCCTTCTTGCACATTCTGCCATTTCCCTTGCTGTCTCTTCACTCACTGCCCCGTGCTTTTCCAGCGTTTCGGCTGATACTCCCAAGACATTGATTTTGACAGTGTTGCTATAACTCACAACAGATCCCTGAAAATACCGGGATGCTCCCGGAACACTCGTGATCTGATTTGCGACAAATCCGCCGGTGCAACTTTCCGCCGTACTTATAGTTGCCTTGTTTTTTAGAAGTAACGTGCCAACGACGGATTCAAGTTCATCGGCATCAAAACCAAACACATTTTCTTCAATAAGAGGAAGGAGCAGCGCTACCTGATTTTGCAAATCGAGATCAAGCTGAGGCTGATTTGTCCCGGATCCGGTTAAACGAAGCTTTACCTGACCAAAATGTGGAAGATACGCAAGTTTGATGTGCTCTGGAAGGGCATCCTCCCAGTCTGCGATTTTGGTCGCTAGAAAGGATTCTCCAATACCAATCGTCCGAACAGACTTATGGGTGATAATATTTTGATTGAATCTTTGTTTCAGTCTTGGGAGAATTTCAAACTCCATCAGACTTTTCATTTCGTATGGAACGCCAGGAAGCGAAACATAGATGATTCCATCCTTTTCAAACCACATACCGGGCGCAGTCCCCCAAAGATTGGCAATGTATATAGCATTTGTGGGGAGAGCCGCTTGCTGGGTGTTTAACTCAGTCATGTCGCGACCCCGTTTTGCGAAGAATTCGGTGATAAGTTTTAGTGCATCCTGGTTGATTTCCAATTTACTCCCAAAATATTCGCAGAAAGTGTGTTTTGTAATATCATCTTTCGTGGGGCCCAGTCCGCCGGTAACGATAATAATTTCAACGCGTTTGCTTGCTTCTGCAAAGGCCGACAAAATATCCGACCTATTATCTCCTACGGATGTCTTGCGTACGGGTCTGACCCCAATATCAGTCAGTTGTGAACCAATCCACTGGGTATTCGTATCTATAATTTGTCCAAAAAGAATTTCATCACCTATTGTAATAATTTCGGCCCGAACCGTTGGATTCATATGTGGAAACTGTGTTAGATTGACTCGTTTATTTTTCCAAAATTAAGTAAAATTAATCGTTATTGAGTACGTTTGAGACTTAGTTGAAAATTAACAAACTGAAGAATAATGAATCAAAAATTCTTAATTGGGGCTCTTTTCGGCCTATTGTCAGGTTGCGCTTCTCAGGCTCAGCTCAATTCAAACTTGGGGAAGATCTTAGGCGGAATCCAAAATTCGGGCGGATCTGTGACCGAGAGTGAAGTGGTGAGAGGACTAAAAGAAGCGCTGACCGTGGGTATCGGCAATGGCTCTGCAGAGGCCTCCAAAGTTGATGGCTATTTTAAAAATGAGCTAATAAAAATTGTAATACCTCCGGAAGCGCAAAAGGTTGCAGAGACTTTGCGTAAGATGGGATTGGGCGCCGAGGTCGACAAATTCACGCTTTCGCTAAACAGAGCTGCTGAGGACGCAGCGAAAAAATCCAAACCAATCTTCGTGAAGGCTATCACATCCATGAACATCACCGATGCGCTTGGAATATTGAAAGGGCAAGATGATGCCGCGACTCAGTATTTGAAAAGAACGACCAACAAAGATCTCTTCGACACTTTTTTTCCGGTTGTTGACAGCACGTTAAACCTGAATAAGGCTACGCAATACTACGGTGATCTGGTCAATACCTACAATCAGATTCCTTTGGTAAAAAAGGTAAATCCAAACCTAAAAGAGTATGCGACTCAAAAGACGATTGACGGATTGTATGTTTTGATCGCACAGGAGGAAAAGAAAATAAGGAAGGACCCAGTAGCCCGGGTAAGTGATCTGTTGAAACGGGTTTTCTCTCAAACCGCGAAATAGGGGTGAGGGGATCTCACACTATTGCTTACTTTTGTGAAAAATTAACACCATCATTGAAACGCATTGTTCGTATTCGTGTCAATTAGATGACGAATACCACTATATTAAGTTTCTATGATTACTAAAAATTAAAATTTACGGATGAAAAATTCTGAAATTCACTTTACTGTTGAACTGGATAGTCAAAATGTACCCGATAAGATACATTGGACCGCAACAGACAACCCAAATGAAGGAATCAACGACACAAGAGCGATAGCAATAGCTGTTTGGGATCACTACCACAGAGGTACATTAAAAATTGACCTTTGGACAAAGGAGATGGAAGTTTTTGAGATGAAACGATTTTACATCGAAATCATGAGCGGTATTGCTGATACTTTACTTACCGCAACCAATGACAGGACCATGGCGGATGCAATTGAAGGGCTGTGTGAAACACTGAGTAAGAAGCTGGATGAAGAAATGAAAACAGCTAAATAATGACGGCTGTGACATACAAAGAGAGGCTGCCTCAATAATTGGCAGCCTCTCTTTGTATTTTTAGAAGTTGTGGCTCTTAGAATATATGTTGGTATAATTAACCTATTTTCCTGTGGATAACTGGATCAGACGTTATTCGCTAATTCTGCCTGGTCTTTCTTAGGAAGCGTTTTTACAACAAGTTCATACGAATGCTTTATCCAGGAATAAAGTAGTTCAGATGCAATACTGCCTGTGATATACACGGTGTTCCAGTGTTTTTTATTCATGTGGTAACCGGGTATCACTTCCGGATAGGTAGCGCGCAGCTCTTCCGCCTTTTCCGGGTCACATTTGGCATTGAACTGGGCCTTATCTGAGTCCAGCGGAGTGAGCAAGAACACCTTCCCCATCACCTTGAAAACAAGGGTGTCCGGTCCGAAAGGTAATTCTTCGGTAACCCCGGGAAGAGCCATACAGAAATCCCGGATTGATTCGAGCGTCATAGAGTATGTTTTAGGATCAGGTAAATAACCCCGCACAAGAATATAACGATGGAAATTTTATTTATTCCATGCATCATCCTTAAGTTAAAAGATGTCGGGGCATTGGGATCGGGCTTTTTGAATACCCTGATAAAGTAATAAAAAACGTCCCCTAGCTGAAAGTACTTTTTCATAATATGAAATTGAATAATGTATTATGCTAATACTTCTACTTCGTTGGGCTCTATCCAGCGCCCGTCTTCCCGAATAAGCCCAATGAGCTCGTCAACAGCCTTCGCTGCCGTGACAGATCGTTTTATTACCTGTTGACCGCGGTAAAGTGCGATTTTGTCTTTTCCCATTCCTACATAACCATAATCTGCATCAGCCATTTCGCCAGGACCATTTACGATACAGCCCATGATACCAATCTTAATTCCTTTAAGGTGTTCGGTATGCTTTCTAATCATTGCCGTAGTTTCCTGCAAATCGAAAAGCGTCCTCCCACAGGAGGGACAGGAAATGTATTCGGTTTTCGACATGCGTGTTCTGGCTGCTTGTAAAATACCAAAACCGACACTGTTGAACAAGGACGCTGATTTTAGTTTTTCAGAATGATCAGAATCTGTTGAAAAGTCAGGACAAATAACGACTCCGTCACCGAAACCATCCACGAGCAATCCGCCGATGTCTGTGGCAGAATAAAGCGTAAGGCTGTCACCCATATCTGTTTTATAACGACGGTTTATGACCACGGGAATTCGAATGTTCATGCCGACTAGTTTGAAAAAGAACCGCCGAAGTTCGGGCATCGCGTGCTTATTTTCAGTCGATACGACCAGTACAATGTTCGAAAGGCTGCGAACTGATTCTAAAAATTCTTGGCTGAAAGTATGAATTGTGCCGCTAAGAAAATTGATTTGCTCAGAAACTTCGCGAACTTCCAGACGAGTCCATTCTTCAACGGTGATTATCGGGAACTTGTTAGTCCTGTCGCTGTGTTCAAGCCATTTTGGATAGTCTATGATTTCTTTCAGCCCATTAGGCAGCATAAATGGTACAGGCTGTTTGCCCGAATAAATAAAGTCCGCGCCCTGATCGTTCATAGCCCATTTATCCGGTACGGGAAGGAAGAAATGACCGATACTTTTGAGGTCATCCAGTTTTTGTACCTGGATGTTTGAGTAATCAGCAATGACTCGCGGTACATTTAATCCGCCTATATTATAAACTTCTCTTGTTTCTCTGCGGATATACTGGAAAGGGTTGATCGGACTACGATCGATCGATTCAATATAGTCATGCGGAGCGCGTAATGTGTACCGTTCTATGAGTGCTCTGGCAACCGGCGCTTCATTTTCAGGAGCTTCAGTAAGGGAAACCCGAACTGTATCGCCTAATCCGTCCTCAAGTAAAGTGCCAATTCCCACCGCAGATTTAATTCTTCCATCTTCCGCTTCGCCAGCTTCGGTCACTCCCAGGTGAAGAGGGTAGGGTTTCAAACCTTCTGTATCCAGACGAAGGACAAGGAGCCTATATGCTTCCACCATGACCTGTGTGTTGCTGGATTTCATGGAGAGGGCAATATTAAAGTAATTGAGCTCTTCACAGATCCGAAGGAATTCCAGGGCCGACTCGACCATTCCCAATGGGGTATCGCCATATCTGCTGAGAATCCGGTCCGACAACGATCCATGATTGGTGCCGATCCTCATGGCTGTACCGTACTCCTTACAAATCTTAATGAGAGGGATAAACTTTTCCCTGATTCGCTCCAATTCAGATGCATAAGAAGCATCTGTATAGTCTATAACTTCAAACCGCTTTCGATCAGCGTAATTTCCAGGGTTTATCCGGACTTTTTCGACGATTCTTGCTGCCAGTTCGGCAGCATTCGGTGTAAAGTGGATGTCAGCAATTAAAGGAATTCTTATCCCTTCCTTTAACAATCCGTTACGTATATTTTCAAGATTTTGTGCCTCCTTAACACTTGGAGCGGTAATGCGGACGTATTCACATCCCGAATCAACCATTCGTTTCACTTCATCAATCGAGCCCTGTGTGTCCATGGTGTCAACCGTGGTCATGGATTGGACACGGATCGGGTAAGCTGAGCCCATGGGGATATCCCCAATGTTGATCGTGATGGTTTCACGTCGTTTATATTCCGTCAGTGACGGGCAGTAAATATTGGTTTCTTTTTCAGCAGCTGTGATCAAAGTCATGGCAGTTTACTAAATGGGGATCAAAAATTTGCGAGTTGATTTTCGACTCGCATTGACCCTTGTCGTTTGCAAAGTTCACGAAAGTAAAACACAAATGGAATTATATTGGTGCATTTCCTATGCGCGTCAAAAATATTTATTGGTTATAAAAATACAATGCCCTGGCATCCGCTTGGCACCAGGGCATTGAAATCTGATAAGTCTTTTTTGTTTCAGGATTCTACCTTTGTGCCTGAATCAACAGTTATTATATAACTTTTGCCACCCGCTTTTTCGATTGCTTCCGCTACTTCTTCTGTTTTGGAAGGCGCGTATACAAACATGCACCCTCCACCTCCTGATCCGTTAATTTTTCCGCCCAGAGCACCAGCCGATAGCGCAGCATCCATCATTCGCTCTATCTTCGGCGTCGAAGTACGTTTATGATCACGCAGATTTTTGTAGTGCCGGTAGAGTAATTGCCCAAACGCATGATCGAATTGTTCTCTGCCTGCCTCCGGCACGATTTCCGAAAGTAAAGCCTTGCCCTCGAGTAAAATCTGCCGGTCATCAACATTCGCCTGCAGAAGGCTTAGTTCATCTTGGCTGAGAAAGCTGGTATAGTCAAGGGTCTGCGCTAAGCTCGAAGTGAAAATTGAAAATTCAGGATCGAAAGCCTTCACCTTTCTTACAACATCTTCCATTCCATACCGGCATCTAGCCAGAATTCCCAGAGTGTCTTTTGGTTCAAGTGAATCTCCAAGAACAAAGTTTCCAAGATTGGGTATCAGCGTTTCTACCTTAATAATAGGCGTTGATTCAAGGTAAATAACATTTCCAATTGCCGTGGAATAATGATCCATCATGCCACCTGGTTCGCCAAATTCCAGGACTTCAGCGGCGTTAGCAATTTCACCCAATTCTTTTTGCGAATAGTTGAATGGGTTATCGCTCATTTTGTCCAGGAAATGGGCCCACGACACAATTAAGGCCGAGGAACTGGAGGTTCCCGAGTTGATCGGAATGTTGCCGTGGATTACGCATTCAAATCCTTTCGAGAAAACATTCCCTTTCCTTTTCAAAACATTGATTGTACTCCTGAAATAATCCCTTTGAATGATATAAGGGAAGGTTTCTGCGAGCGAAAACTCGATTCTTTCACCTAAATCAGGCAGATGAAGAATGATCCGGTCATCACTTCGGTAGTCTCCATCAATGCTGATCCTTCTAGAAATAGCTGCGGCTATCACCGGTAAACCAAGATAGTCCTGATGTTCGCCAAATAAACAGATACGGCCGGGGGTCGATATTTTCATGAACTACCAGCTTTTCTTTTTGTGGCCAATGAGTGCGTAATAAAGAATGTACGCGTAGCAAACTATCACAACCCAAAACCCGCGTTGTGGATTGGTTTCGCCACCAAGGGAAGCATAAAGTAAAGGAAGCAAACCTCCACCTGGCGCGATGCCCATGATAAGCATTGCTCCGCCTACTTTGGTAAAACTCCCAAGACCATTAATTGACAACGGGAATATTGCCGGCCACATCAGGGCGTTTGCTAATCCAAGTAAAGCAATAAAAAGAATTGAGGTGTATCCGGATGTAAAGATTACGATCAGGCAAAATAGAATACCCAGGATTGCAGAATATTTCAGTGCATCTTCCTGCTTTATAAACCTCGGGATTGCAATAATACCAACTACATAACCCACAAGCATAGCCCCCATGGTATAAGAGGTGAAATGCTTCGCGTCATCGAGACTTATTCCAATGTTTTTACCGTATTGACCGATGCCATCTCCCGCAATTACTTCTGCGCCCACGTAACATACAATCGCCAGAACGCCCAGAATAAGGTTGGGAAATCCAAAAACGCTTTTTTTCTGATTTTGAACACTGTTTGTTTCTTCTTCAGCCTGTATTTCAGGCAGTGTCGAGAAGAAGATAAGGATTGCTACAACGATCAAAACCACGGCAAGTGCAACGTAAGGGGTTTGAATCCTGCTCGCCATTTCCGAAAGGATGACATCCCGCTCCTGCGCATCCGTTATTACAAGCAATTTTTTTTCCAGGTCACCCGCACCCTTCAATATAATACCACCAACCAGCAAAGGTGCCACGATACCCGCGGCCTTATTGGCAATACCAACGATACTAATTCTTTGGGCAGCCCGTTCGATGGGACCTAAAATACTAAGATATGGATTTACGGCAGTCTGCAGCAATGCAAGTCCTGAGCCCTGCATGAAAAGCGCGGTAAGAAAAAGACCGTACATTCTTGAATTGGCAGCCGGAATGAACAGCAACGAACCAATCGCAGCTACGACGAGTCCCGCAATGATCCCGTTTTTAAACCCGATTTTTTCTAAAAGAGATGCAGAAGGCAGAGCCATTATAAAATATGAGAAATAGAAGGCAGAGGTTACAAAAAATGCCTGCACATCGGTTTCGAGATTACATACAATCTTAAGATAGGGAATAAGTGGTCCATTGGTCCAGGTGATATAGCCAAGCATAAAAAATATTAATGCCATCACCAGCATTGGAATCAGGTAATTGTTTTTCTGCGTCATTTTAGTTGGGTTAGTAGAGTTTGCAAGTATTTAATATTCGTCATTTAAGCCAAAAATCCGTTTATTGGTTTTCCATTTTCCTCTGGTAAAATCAGGAATTTCCACGGGAGAGCTTCCTCTGGCAATGGACATCTCGGAAAGCGGACTTATTGCACTCCACACGGCAGCGTCATAAACGTCGATAGGCGGGGCTGTTTTTCGCTTGATAGCTTCCACAAATCCCCGGAATACGAAATAGTCTATTCCCCCATGCCCGGCATTTTTGGCTGATTCCTCATTTTTCTTCCACAGCGGGTGATCGTATTTTTCCAGGTACGGCTTGTCTGGTTCGGAGTTGTGTTGTTTCGGCGACACGCCTTCCAGATAAATGCTATTCCCGTCGTTCATCCAAATTCCCTCTGTTCCTTGAGCACGGAAAGCGAGTGAGTAATGTCGTGGTGAATTGGTGTCATGGATCAAGACAATGTTTTCTCCATTATGGCATTGAATGACTGTCGTAACGACATCGCCAAGCTTGAAATTGACTTTGGCATTCGGGTGATCTTTTCCGCCGTGATCAACAATGTATTTATGTAAACCTCGGGATTTAGAAGAAGTAGAAGTCAGGTAGGTAAAGCAATTGCCCCTGTTTATATCAAGCCAATGTGCCACAGGGCCAAGTCCATGAGTGGGATAGATGTCACCATTGCGATCAATGGAATGTTGTGTACGCCACCTTGCTTCGGAGAATCCTTTTTCTCCGAATTCGACGCCAGGGCCGTTACTTGTTCCGTTATTAAATTTGATCCCTCTCAGGTCGTGCTGATAGCCGCAGTGGGCATAGGTCATCTCACCAAACATGCCCTCGCGAATCATTTTCAGTATCGCCATCACATCACGGCGATAACATACGTTCTCTAGAATCATACAATGCGATCCTGTTTTTTCGTATGTGTCGACCAGATCCCAGGATTCCTGTAAGGTGACTGTCGCTGACACTTCAACCGCCGCATATTTCCCGGCTTTCATCGCAGAAAGCGTCATGGGAACGTGCCATTGCCAGGGCGTGGCGATAAGAACGCCGTCCAGATCGTCCCTTTTGACCAGATTCAGAAAGTCTTCGTCACCTTTTGAATACACGGCCGGCGCTTTTCTTCCTGCCTTTTTGATTTGTTCGAGTGCGATATTTATTGCAGACTGATCAATATCACAAATAGCGTTGATCTCTACATCGGGCCGAAAAAGGGCCTGTTCCAGGTGACTGCGCCCGCGAAGCCCAACGCCAATAAAGCCTAATCGAATTTTGTCTGCTGGTTTTTCTGATGTTTTGATTGTGTTGGGTAAAATACCGGTGACGGCCCCGGCCAAGGAAGCTCTTTGAATAAAATCGCGTCTATCCATATTAAAAGTAATGAAGAATTATTTAAAGGTGTTTAGGTGTCTTTTGCTGTAACGCGCAAGTTACGATCAAATACGACATATTTTAATTTTTCTTAATAATTATAGCCCAATAAGAGCGCAAAGGAACTTTTGAAGATATTGAACATTTTTAAAACCAACCGTGTTACGAAAAAGCATGTAACTCCAAAGGATGTCCCTTTGCACGTCTGGCGGCTTTAAATGTGTTGGACACAAACTTTGTAACGACATTTAAGGCGTTTTTTTTACTTTAAATAATTCCTATGGCTCATAAAGTTGCCGTGTTTCGAAAGGAGCACTTCAATGCGGCTCATCGTCTCCACAACCCCGACTGGTCGGACGAAAGAAATGAATCCGTTTTTGGCAAGTGTAATAATCAAAACTTCCACGGGCATAATTATGAACTAATCGTTCAGGTTACAGGGGAGGTTGATGCCCAAACAGGTTATGTTGTTGACATGAAAATATTGAGTGGGCTCATCAAGGAATTTGTGCTGGATCGTTTTGATCATAGAAACCTAAATATGGACGTTGAAGAATTTAGAGACCTTAACCCGTCAGCCGAAAATATTGCTATAGTCATTTACTCTATTCTACGAACTAAAATTGACGCAGGGCTGTCCCTGAAAATACGATTATATGAAACAGAACGGAACTTTGTTGAATATCCCGTCGAATGAAGCGGTGGGTTTTGATGAGATTGGCGATGATCATCTGTATAATTCCATAGAAACGCCTTTGCGTCCGGATGCTTTTGCTATGGATGATGAAGAAAAAATGGAACTGATCGAAAAACATTTCAGGCACATTATGGAAATTATGGGTCTTGATTTAACTGATGACAGTTTGAAAGGAACGCCCAAACGTGTTTCTAAAATGTATATAAAGGAGATTTTTAGCGGACTTGACCCAAAAAATAAGCCGGCAATAACGCTTTTTGAGAATAAGTACAATTATGATCAAATGCTGGTTGAAAAGGATATTGCTGTTTTTTCTAACTGCGAGCATCATTTCGTGCCCATTTATGGCAAAGCGCACGTAGCCTACATTTCCAGCGGAAAGGTGATCGGGTTGTCGAAATTGAACAGGATCGTTGAATACTACTCGAAGCGTCCTCAGGTTCAGGAACGCCTTACTGTTCAGATCGCGAGCGAGTTAAAAGAGGCTTTGCAAACGGAGGATATTGCTGTTGTCATTGACGCCAAACACATGTGTGTACAATCAAGGGGAGTTCGGGATTCCGGAAGCTCGACAGTTACTTCTTATTATGGCGGGAAATTCGCCGAGGAAGCAACCAAGAAGGAGTTTTTGAGCTACTTGGGAATGTGATTTTAATCGAATTTAAAACTGAAAGTTGAAAGTTTTTCTTGTAAAGAACTTTCAACTTTCAGTTTTAACAATCTGTCTGCAAGAAATTGGCTACGCCAAAGGACCAAGACGCTCCAGCAGCGCTTTTGTTGCTTTTATTCCATCCCTCTCCGACAATTTTCCACCTTCGTATTCAATACCAGCGATTCCTCTAAAACCGCTGTCTTTTACTATTTTAAGAATTTTAGTGTAATCTGTTTCTATACAGTTCCCTTTTTCATCGAAGTCGTAGGTTTTTGCGCTTACGCCTTTTGCAAAGGGCATTAATTCCTTTGTACCCTGGTACCGGTCATACGAATCGGTACACGCCCCATCTTTTCTTGTGATACAGAAGTTGCCAAAATCAGGTAATGTTCCCACATTCTTCATATTGACCTGCTTCATAACCCCTGACAGCCATTGACCGTTGGATGAAGAGCCACCATGGTTTTCAACAATCACGTTAATCTTGGATTTGGCTGCGAATTCGCCTAATTTCCCCAGCCCTTCGACTGCCGATTTTGCAATTTCTTCAAAGGTCCCTTTGCCAAATGCATTCACACGAATCGTTTTGCAGCCCAGGTATTTCGCGGCTTCCACCCATTTATAGTGATTTTCGACTGCTTTATTGCGCACCGCAGCATCCAGTTCACCAAGACCGCCTTCACCATCAATCATGATGAGGTGATTGGTAACGCCATTGTCCTTGCATCTTTGAAGCAACTCGTTCAGATAAGTTTTGTCTTCGGCCTTGTCCTTGAAAAATTGGTTTACAAATTCAAGAATGTCGATTCCGAATTCTTTTTTTGCAATTTCAGGAAAGTCAAGGTTGGTTATCTTCTTTGCGAAGAGTTCTTTGTGAAGCGACCACTCGGCAAGGGAAATATCAAACCACAGCTTTTTAGCAGTTGATTCGGCTAGCAGATCGGTGATGCTGGCGGCGGCAAATGCTGTAACACCGGCTTTTTTCAAAAAATCGCGCCTTGAAAAATTCATTTTATTGGATTTAGAATTTATAGATAATTGAACTGTTCAAAATTGTATCGAGTCTTGATCGCCATCAAACATTTGCTTTAAGTGCAATTTCTTCTTCTGTAAATAACTTTTGATTCTTTACCAATTTTGCTGCGTCCCATTCTATATCCTTTACAAAAGGATGTTGCCGTACAGGACAATTTGAGATACGACAGAAGTGACAGCACTGTGGTAAGCAGGGGTCGGCATGGACAAAAATTTCAGTTTCTCCTTTATGCCCTCGCTTTAAAATATTCTCAAAGAAGTGGATTGCTTCATGCACTTTCTGAAGTTCCCAATAGTAAGGCAATGTTAGGTGGCAGTCGATGTGTAAATCAGATCCGTATTGCTGGACTCTCAGGTTATGAAGATCCACCCAATGCTCCTGCTTATTCTCATTGATTGTTTGCACCACTTTTTCCAGTAACACCTCGTCGGTCGCATCCATGAGCCCGGCAACTGATTTGCGTACAAGCTGGCCTCCATTATAGATCAGGAATATGCCGAAAAATAACGAGGCTGCGCTGTCAATCCATTGATAGCCTGTAAGCATAATTAACCCCACACTGATAATCAGCATGACGCTGCTAACGCTATCAGATAGCAGATGACGTCCATCTGCGGTGAGAGCGAGCGAATTTGATTTTTCTCCTTCCTTAATCAGTTTATAACCGATCAGTGTATTGATAATTATGGTTATAAGAATAAAAAACGTTCCCTGAGCGAGATTTTCGATGGGGGCAGGGTCCATCATTCTTCTGACTGCCTCATAAATAATAAATGTTGAAGCAATTACGATCAATGCTCCTTCAAATCCTGCTGAGAAGAACTCGATTTTTCCATGGCCGTAGGGGTGATTCCTATCTTTTGGCTGGGAGGATAGATAAATACTATAAAAGGCAAAACCGCTGGCAATCACATTGATTATGGACTCGAGGGCATCACTAAGAATGGCATTTGATGAAGTTAGGTAGTACGCAAAAAACTTTAAACCCGTTAAGAGCACGCTTGCCAGAAAAGACAACATTATCAGGCGTTGTTTGAGCTTATTTTGGTTTATTTGCATCATCTATTCAAAAGTACAGTGCCAAAAATAACAATAAATTGTGGGTTATGTCGACAGAAAATAATTGGAAAACGCTTAATTCAAAAACGGTGTATGAAAATGCCTGGCTTGAACTTGATCACCGTGAAGTAATTAACCCATCTGGCAACGATGGTATTTATGGTTTGGTAAAGTTCAAAAACAAGGCGATTGGCGTTCTCCCAATTGACGACGAGGGAAACATTTATCTTGTCGGTCAATTTCGATATGCAATTGACGAATATTCCTGGGAGATACCTGAGGGCGGTGGTGATATGGGAGTGGATCCGCTTGATGCTGCCAAGCGCGAATTGAAAGAAGAAACAGGTCTGGTTGCAAAATCGTGGACGAAACTAGCGCGTATTCACACTTCCAATTCAGCAACAAACGAAGAGGGTTTTTTATATGTTGCAGAAGATTTAACCCAAATGGATGCGGAACCCGAAGACACAGAAGTTTTACAGGTGAGGAGAGTTCATCTGTCGGAAGCAGTGGAAATGGTAATGTCTTCCGAAATAACCGATTCGCTTTCAGTCTGTGCAATTTTAATGGCTGCCAGGCTGCGAGGTATTTAGCTCATTCTCAATTATTAAGGACAGGTATGCTTGCAAAATTCTGTCTCCTAACGTAAATTTTAATGTTTTTAGCCCTTGTTTACGGAATACTGACCGGAATCGCTCTTTGTCTGACTTTCGGGACGGTTTTCTTCTCTCTGGTCCAGAATAGTGTTGATAATGGATTCATTAGTGGTGTGAAGATCGCTTTTGGTGTCTTCGTCGGGGACGTAATATTTGTTTTTTTTGCGATTTTCGGAACCACCCTTTTACCTGTCATACCAGGCTTTCAGAAATGGATGGCGGGGGCGGGAATCATCTTTTTGATCGCTTTGGGGCTAACCAACCTCATTAAAGGTCAGCCAACTCTTGCATATCCAACTACGAAATTTGGAAACTTCCTTTATTACTTCACCACAGGTTTTCTATTAAATGCATTGAATCCGGTTAATTTCATCAGCTGGGTTACAATCGCTTCCTATGTTCGGACGAATTTGCACTATAACTTCAATGAAGTTCTTATTTTCTTTGCCGCAAGTTTGGTTATGGTGTTTTTGGTGGAATGCGGAATAGCCATGTCAGCCCATCGCCTGAAGAAGGTTTTCACACCCAAAGTAGTGACGATCTTCAATAAGGTTACGGGAGTAGTTTTTATTTTTATCGCAGGTCAGATTGCTTATTTACAGTTTATTAAATAGCTCGGTAGATTCCAAAACCAGATTTCAATTTGGCGAAAAAGGGAGTATGCAACCAGTGCATACTCCCTTTTCTATCTATATCCTGCGGATTAGGCCACCGGCGTGAGATAGCCGTTTGTCTCAAGGTATTCTTTCCATTCTTCGATCAGGAAGTTTTTGAATACCCGGGGAAATTTATGCTGTCCACCCATTTTGCCCTTGGACTGCATCCAACCATAAAAGGCGCTGTTTGGAAGTACCGTTATGAAAATATCCTTTAAAGCGTGTTTTCGCTCAACAGCGTAATCGTCGTTGAGCTCACCAAGCTTTTCGTCAAGTTTACGTTTTAGCGTTTCTGTATCCACGTCCTTTTCATCCACGCCAATATACCAGTGGTGGGCGAACATATTGTCGTGTTCAACACCGCAAACGGTAAATTCCTTAACGGTAAGCCCCATTTCATCAGAAACAAGGTCGACCGCTTTATTCATATTGTCAACCGAAAGGTGTTCACCGCAAAGGCTGAGATAATGTTTTGTACGACCTGTGATGGCAATTTCTCCTTTTGCTTTGTCCACAAACTTCACCGTGTCCCCGATCAGATAGCGCCAAGCGCCTGAGCAAGTCGACAAGAGCAGCGCGTACTCTTTTCCTTCTTCTACCTCATGTACCATTAAGGTTTCCGGATTGGGTAAAAGTGTCCCATCGGAATCAAAATTGGCTTCGTTGAATGGGATGAACTCGAAAAAGATTCCATTGTCACACACAAGGCTCATTCCCTGAGCATCAGGCCGAGTTTGGTATGCGATAAATCCCTCGGATGCCAGATAGGTATTGATGTAAATGAGCGGATGTGCGAGAAGTTTCTCAAAACCCTTTCTATATGGTTCAAAAGACACTCCACCATGGGCAAAGACCCGGAGATTAGGCCAAATATCATGAATGGTCTTTACTTTATAATGGGAGATAATTTTTTCCATCAACAGCTGGATCCAGGCAGGAACACCCACAATGAATCCAATATCCCATTCATGGGCCTGTAATGTTATTTCTTCGAGTTTTAGTCCCCAGTCCTTTTGTGCCGCTATTTTTTCACCGGGCTTATAATATGGCCTGAACCAGTAAGGGATTTGTTTGGCCGTAATACCACTTAAATCTCCTTCGAAATGCGTATCCTGATCATTCAGATTGGTGCTGCCACCAAGCATCAAAAAGCCTTTTTCATAGAGGTCATCGGGGAGATCTTTGTAATGACCCAATGACAGTATTTGCCTGATACTCGTTTTTTGGATAGCACGTGACATAGCCCTTGTGACAGGGATGTGCTTGGAGGCGGATTCTGACGTTCCGGAACTTAAAGCGTAATATTTGGTTTGCCCGGGCCAGCAAATGTCTTTTTCTCCATCGAGAGACCGGTGCCACCACTCATTGAAAATTTTATTGTAATCATATACCGGCACTGTCTTTTTATATAGTTCATAAAAAGAGCCTTCCTTTCCGAAAAGAATGCTGGATAATAACTCGTCAAAATCATATTTTTCGCCGAATTCTGTATACCTCGCTTTGGCAAGAAGCTTTGCTAATGTCTTTTTTTGTTGTAGTTGAAGGCTGCTTTTTTTTCTACTGGCTACGATATTGCTAAACAGTATGCCTTTCTTAAGTAAACTTCCTACAAGGGCCATAAGTATCTTTCTAAATGGTTTAAAAATTCCAGGTCGACAACGCTTTCAGTGCTTCATATTCCGTGAGGTCGTACTGACACGGAACCACGGAAATGTAATTGTTATCAAGCGCCCAGACATCGGTATCATTTTTCTCGGTGTCAAAATTAACGAAATCGCCAGCCATCCAAAGATAGCCACGACCATTCGGGTCAACCCGGTAATCAAATTTTTCCTGCCATTTGGCATTAGCTTGTCTGCAGATTCTGATCCCGTTTAAAGGAATATCTGTTTTTGCAGGAATATTGACATTCAGCGCAATTCCTTTCGGTATTCCATTCGCCAGGGCGGCTTTTGTAATGCTTGCAATAAATGGTAGCGCATGACTAAAATCGGCATCTTCCCGGAAGTCACACAGCGAAAATCCGATCGACGGAATTCCCTCAATGGCACCTTCAATTGCTGCTGACATTGTTCCGGAATAGAGAACACTTATAGAACTGTTGCTCCCATGGTTGATCCCGCTTACTACCAAATCAGGTTTTTTGTCACGTAAAACATAATGTTTGGCCAGTTTTACGCAATCTGCAGGCGTTCCTGAGCATTCATATTCAACTACATTTTCGAAAATATGCGTTTCATAAAGTCTTAGTGGCTCTCCAATGGTTATTGCATGTCCCATTCCCGACTGCGGGCTGTTGGGGGCTACGACCACCACATCCCCGATGGTTTTCATGACTTCGACAAGGTTCCGGATTCCGGCGGCAGTTATTCCGTCATCGTTTGTAACTAAAATGAGTGGTTTCATATATTATACCTAACAATCCGCCGATTTTTTATTGCCAGATCTTTGGAATAGACCAGACTGGCACTCACCGGTTGTCTCGGTTTTACTATTTTTAAGTGGTTATTTGCATTTGAAAAGTCAAATTTAGGCAATATGCAGTCATTCTCAATAAAGCACGCCACCCTTGATGATATACCGGCCATCATCAAAATACAGGAGCAAACCTGGGAACATACTTATGGTGAAATCCTTAGCAAGGAACAAATCAGCTTTATGTTTGAAAAAATTTATTCTTCTGCTGCTCTGGAAGAACAAATGACTTTGGGTAAACAGCGCTTTATGTTTTTGATGAACGGCGAAACTTTTGAAGGGTTTTCTGCAGTCGCAGAGGATATGATCGATTGTTATAAGTTGCACAAAATCTATGTGCTTCCTTCTTCGCAGGGAACAGGCGCGGGGACATATCTTCTTAAAGCTACTGAGGAATTTGTCAGGTCACTTGGAGCGGTCAGGCTTATCCTGAATGTTAACCGTTTCAACAAAGCGAAATCGTTTTACGAGAAAATGGGCTTTGTCGTGGTTCGGGAAGAAGATATTCCGATTGGGCCTTACTGGATGAATGACTACGTCCTTGAGAAATCGCTCTTGTGAAAATTAAGAAATGGCCTCATTCGCGGCAAGCTTCATTTTTTTGAGATTCTTTTTCTGACTTTTAAGTCCCTGCAATGGATGGTAATGGTTACTCTGGCTCACATAGTAACCGGTGCCATTGTAGACTCGCTTGCCTTCATGTTGCTTGCATGCTTCTGAGCAGGCACCCTCCATTTTCCAGCCGCATTCTTCGCAAACGGGAACGTGCGTGTTACATTCGGCATTGGCACAGTTGATCATTCGGTCCGAAGGTGTACCGCAAATAAAGCAGCTTGAAATAATCGTAGGATTTATTTTGTTGACATCGACGGTGATGCGATTGTCGAATACATAACACTTCCCATCGAAATTTTCGCCGCCTTCTTCCAGTCCGTAGCGGATAATTCCACCATGTAATTGATATACATCGGTAAACCCCTTCTCGAGCAGATAGGCGCTGGCTTTCTCACATTTGATGCCACCTGTGCAGTAAGTGACTATTTTTTTGTCTTTCAAATGCTCAATTTCCTGAATATGGTCGGGTAGCTCCCTGAGATTGTGCATGTCAAATGTTATGGCACCTTTGAACTTGCCTACTTCGTGTTCATAGTCAGAACGCATGTCGACCAACACGACGTCGGGGTCGTTGATTAATTTCTTGAATTCTGACGGTTCCAGATGTTTTCCCGTACGCACCAATGGATTCACATTCAGGTCAGAATTGACAATTTCTTCTTTTACGCGAACATGTAATTTCTGAAAGGCGATCTGGTCATGCTCTTCGATTTTGAACTGAACGTCCTTAAACCGGTCGTCGGACCGGACGTACTCCATATAAGCATCGCAATCTTCGGGAGTTCCTGAAACAGTACCGTTTAATCCTTCGGGCGAAATGATAATTCTGCCAAGAAGGTTGTTTTCAACACAAAACATATGATGCTCATCCCGATAGGCTTCTGTGTCGGTGATGGGAGCATAAAAATAATATAGTATAACGCGAAACGGCTTCATTGAATTAAAACTGAGTGAATAGAGAAGGAATTTTTTGATGATTTAATTCCTTGCCTGCAAAATCAGCTGCAAATATACGAAGATGGAGAATTTATAGAAAGCTAAAAGAACTGATTTGCATCAGCAATAAATTTGCGCCGTAAATACTTATTTTTGTTGACTGGTCCATCACTAACTATCCCTACAATCATGCATATCGCAATCATCGGCAACATCGGCGCAGGTAAAACAACACTCACTCAAATGCTGGGCGACCACTACAAATGGGATGTGATGTATGAGGCGGTGGAAGGTAATCCTTATCTGGCAGACTTTTACTCGGATATGGAGCGATGGGCTTTTAACCTTCAGATTTATTTTTTGAACAACCGTTTTGCTCAAGTTCAGAAGATCAGATCAACCACTTATTCAACAATTATTCAGGACAGGACGATTTATGAAGATGCATTCATTTTTGCCAGGAACCTGTATGAGTCAAAGATTATGACGGAAAGGGACTATCAAACCTATCTTTTGTTATTCCAATCGATCATTAATACGGTTTCTCAACCTGATTTGCTGATATACCTGAAGGCGGATATTCCCAAACTGGTATCTCAGATTAAAAAGCGTGGGCGCGATTTTGAGTCTGAAATCTCCGTGGAGTATCTCACAAGCCTTAATGTTTATTATGAAGATTTTGTGAAAAATTACGATCACGGGCGGCTTCTCGAGATCGATGTAAACGAAATGGATTTTGCATCCCGGCCGGAGGACTTTCAGTATATTATTTCCAGGCTGGACAAGGAGTTGTTTTATGTGTAATGAAAAAACTGCACCTGAGAACGTCAAATGCAGTTTTCTATTCGTGACCAGAAGGAGAGTCGAACTCCCATACCCGAAGGCACTACCCCCTCAAAGTAGCGTGTCTACCAATTCCACCATCTGGCCAAAATCGGGGATCTTGTTTTTTTGATCCTTGAGAGTTCAATTGGTTTCGGATAGTTAAAAACACTGTCTGAATGGCCAATTGATTCGCAAAACTACAATTTTAATAGTATGCTGCAAATGAACATCAGACGAAATTTGCAAATGAATGCGTGATTAATCACTAAATTATTGCCATTCAGGATATTCGGCACTTCTTTTGCGCATCAAATTTCTCTTCGAATCTGACTGTACTGCGCTTTAGTAAGCAATTTGAGTATAAATGTCGACCTGAGCTATATCATTTTTCTTTTGAATGAATCTCATCTGATATTCTATTGTTTCACTATTTGTGAAATAATAGAATAAATTTCATTTTATGTGAAATTTTAATCAAAATTTCATTATTTTTGCAATGATGGAAGAAGATAAATTGCACTTCATATTAATGGCCGATATTGTAGGCAGCAGATCGAAGGATCAGAACGGTCTTATGGATCGCTTTAAGGACATTGTGAAGCAGGTCAATACAGAATCTCGCAACACATTGCTCTCGCCGATCACCATTACGTTAGGCGACGAGTTCCAAAGTGTGGTCAGTGATCTGTCGTCTGCCTTGCAGATAATCATCAGCCTTGAGGAAATTATTGTTAAAGAAGAAGTTGATTTTAAGCTGAGATATGTATTAATCGAAGGGGAGATATCAACACCCATTAATCCAAAGATAGCCCATGAAATGATGGGAAGCGGCCTGACAGAGGCCAGGGAAACGCTTTCGGAGCTCAAAAATACCAGAAACCGGGTTCATGTAAAGATAGAGGACGAGGCGCGTTCTGAAGCAATCAACAACGCCTTTGTTGGCTTTCAGGACATAATTGATGATTGGAAGCTGAAAAAGGATTATTACATTGTTTCAAAATTTCTTGAATTCGGTGATTATAAACGGGTAGCCGTTGAGCTCAACAAGGAAAGGTCATTGATGTGGAAACGGGAGAGGAGCCTTAAAATTGAAGCATATCTGGCTTTAAGGAATGTACTAAACTATCTTGGACAAAATTAACATGGTTGTTTTCGGCGTACTCGTTATATTGTTTGTTATAACAGAAACCATTCTGGCGTTTGTGTTTTCCGTCATTGCGCAGATTTATTACAAGAAGTTGGGTATTGATTTTAAGTCCATTTTCAAGGGTTTACTGGAACGGATTTTCCTGAGCATCGCATTTATCCACGATCTTCCTTCCGCGCTTACTTTTTTCAGCGCGTTGAAGCTTGCAACCCGATTAAAACACGAAGAAGAGAAAGACGAGCACAACAAATTCAACGACTATTATCTGCTTGGGAATCTTGCTTCGGTGACGATGGCCATCTTTTACGCCTACATATACAACAATATAAATGAGATCCCATTTTTCATCAAGCTCCTGAATTTGAACTGAAATTTGAAAATTTAAAGCTGCTATTGTTGCCGCGACTTTAAATTTTCAAACGATCAGAGAACGCATTGATCCTGCTCAAATATCAGCGTTGTGGCATTTTGCTCATATCCATGTGCAGTATGTTCCAGCGGTGTCCGTCGATATCCGTAAATACACACCCATACATCCAGCCGGTCATCTCCGTCGGCTTGTGGTTGCTCGTGCCACCAGCGGCCAACACTTTTTGTATTATCTCATCCACTTCCTCTTTGCTTTGGGCATCAAATGAAAGGAGTACTTCTGTGCCCTGTTGCGTGTCAGCGATTGCATTGCTTGTAAAGCCTCTGAACGTTGGTTCTTCAAAAAGCATCACAACGATATTCTTTTCCCCAAGCAGCAAACTCGCCGAGTTCTCGCTTTGATATTGTGGGTTAAATTTGAAACCCAGGTCTGCAAAAAATGCTTTCGATTTTGTAATGTCTTTTACAGGCAGATTAAGCCAGAAGTCCTTTGCCATGGATCTTTGTTTTAAAAGGTTAAAAGTTTAAAAGTTTTTTAGTTTTCAAGTTTAATGAGTGCCGGTTAACCCTGTTCTAGTCGTCCAAAGCTTAGGCTTTTTCCGTTTCCACCTTGTGAGAAACTGAGCGATGAGAGAAGGCCGGGTGAATCCGTTCGCCTGGATTTTTATTCGGTTACTTAAAAGACAACTGCGATCTTACCGGCACAATAGCGTTTGCAAGACACTAGAAATTAGATATCTGCCTCCAAGATTTCGTCAAGACGTGCAAAGCCTTCTCCAAGACCTCTCTCCATCCCGGATTTAACCATCCCATCGCGATCTGATACTGATCTGAAAACAGATTGTATGGTGAGCCTTGTGCGTCCGCCCGGCAACTCTTCAAAGGTTGCAATGTCCATCGTGACATGTCCCCCCTCAGGCATTCCTTCAAATTCAAAGGTTTGAATTGCTCTTTCCGGAGCGTAAATTTCATGAATCACGCCCCGAAATCCATAACTGTTTCCCTGAGGATCAGTGTGAATGTAGCGATACGAGCCGCCGCTTCGGGCATCGTAATAGTCAATTTTCATGGTCATGTTTTTTGGCCCGAGCCATCTCACCAGAAATTCGGGATCGGTGAAAGCCTTAAAAACAACTTCTCGGGGTGCTTCAAATTCACGGGTTACGAACAATTCCTGTTTACCCGGTTCGGCAGTAATTTTGAGTTGATTTTGCGTTGTCATTTTTTTTCTTTGTTGGTTGCCTGTATTTCTGTTAATAAATCGTCGAGTTTTTCAAAACGGTGTTCCCAAAGTTTTCGCAACGGCTCCATCCAGTCTGCGACCTCCGATAATTGTTCAAGCTGTACTTCACAATACCTTTCCCTGCCACGCTGCCTCATGACGATCAATCCGCATTCAGTAAGAATCTTAATATGTTGAGAAACCGCAGGTCGGCTTACTCCAAAATTCTCCGCGATAGCATTCAGGTTAAGAGACTGGTGCGCCGCCAAACTTATAATGCCCCTACGCGTGGGGTCGGCTATTGCCTGAAAAACATCCCTTCTGATTTGTAAAGACATAATGATATGTAAGTGTTTGCTTACAAATTTATATGTAAGTATTTACTTACACAAATGTTTTTTGATTTTTTTTTCTGAAAGTTTGATAGAAAACGTCTTGGGAACCTCATAAGATGCTTATCCACCTGCCCGGATCATTGCAAAGGGACAGCATTAAATGTCAAATGCGGTTTGTTGTTTCATTCATTTGGGGTAGAGTTAAACCAACCTAACGGTAGGAGAACAGATCAACTTCCTTTATCATTATCATTGACTCATGCAGAGAAGTAATCTATATCAGGGAATTATGACATTAATTGACCAACATCCAACAGGTTTTCATTTCACGTTATTAAGAATCAAACTCATACTTTTGGTGTTTACAGCTACGGCTATGCAAGTATCCGGACAGCAGAAACCAGACGACAATCGGTTCACCAAAGTCGTTCTCTCCCAACGCCTCGAAGAACCCATTCAGTTTCAGATCTTGAAAGATGGCCGGGTGCTTTATGCGGAGAGAAAGGGGAGGTTAAAGGTATACAATCCGGCTTCCGGGCAAACGGATCTTGTTGCCGAATTTGCAGTGAGTACCAAGTATGTCAGTAAAACCGGTGAAGTAACCGAAGGGGAGGATGGGATGCAGGGGGTTGTTTTGGATCCGGATTATGAGAAGAACCATTGGATTTACATTTATTACTCCATAGCAGGTAAGGATGCGAAAAACTTGCTTGTCAGGTATGAATGGTTAGGAAAAGGCCTGATCGAAAGCAGCAGAAAGGTCGTGCTCGAAGTCGCTGTTCAGCGTGAAGAATGCTGTCACGTGGGGGGCGGGATGGTTTTTGATAAAGACAAAAATCTGTACCTGACAACGGGCGACAATACTTTTTCCAGGGCATCCGATGGTTTTTCTCCACTCGACATGCGTCCGGGTGAGTCGGCCCGTGATTCTCAGAAATCGTCTGGAAATACCAATGATCTCAGAGGTAAGATATTGAGAATACATCCCGAAAACGATGGGTCTTACACCATTCCCGAAGGTAATTTGTTTGCGAAGGGAGAGCCAGACACCCGTCCGGAGATATATACCATGGGTAACCGGAATCCATGGAGGCCGAGTATAGATTCCCAAACTGGATGGCTGTATTGGGGTGAGGTCGGTCCGGATGGGTCAAGAGATGATTTTGAGAAGCGTGGACCTCAGTCTTATGACGAGTTCAACCGAGCGAAAAAGCCGGGCAATTACGGCTGGCCGTACTTTTTGGCGGATAATAAAGCGTACAGAAAATATGATTTTGAAACCAAAAAGTCGGGTGATTTTTTTGACCCGCAACGCCCGGAGAATGTGTCACCCAATAGTTCCGGGAAAAAGATACTGCCTCCTGCTGTTCCGGCATTTATATGGTATTCCAAAGCAGTAAGCAAAGAATTTCCGCTCATGGAAAGTGGCGGCAACAGCGCCGTGGGCGGACCGATTTATCATAAGGATGATTTCATCGGGGCAAAGCGGCCATTTCCTGCCTACTACGAAGGGAAATGGTTTATAACCGACTGGGTTCTCGGTTGGATCAACGTTGTAGAGATGGACAAGGATGGGAACTATATAGGAATGGAGCGCTTCCTTGCTAACTCTAAATTAAAGGGGCCGATCGATATGAAATTCGGGCCGGAAGGAGATCTTTATATCTTGGAATATGGAAATGGATATTTTAAAGATAATCCTGAGGCTCAACTGGTGAAAATTGAATACAATGGGGGCAATAGAAGACCTCAGGTTCAGATAAATGCAAGTAAAACAGCGGGTGCTGTTCCTCTGACAGTCAATTTGTCTTCCGACGGTACAGCTGATTTTGACGAGGGTGATTCGCTTAAATATGACTGGAAAATCACAAAAAATGGGGTCGCCTACAAAAGTTTAAGTGAACCAAATCCTGTTGTGACTTTTGGTACATCCGGCACTTACAAAGTGGTGTTGACTGTTGCTGATAAGTTCGGAGAAAAAAATAGCAAATCGGTTGAGGTTAAAGCGGGCAATGAACCACCGAAAGTGAAATTTGAGATTACAGCAGGTAATTCGACTTTCTTTTTTCCTGGAAAAAGCATTAATTATGTCGTTAGTGTCGACGATAAAGAAGACGGTAGCCTTTCAAATAAAAAGATTTTACCGGCACAGGTTTCGGTCAGTACCAATTATCTTTCTGAGGGTTATAATCTTACTCGCATTGCCCAAAAACAACTGAGTGTGGATGCTTCGGCTCAGTTTGCATCTGCTATGATGCTCATTGGCAAGAGCGATTGCAAAGCATGCCACGCGGTGAATGAAAAGATGCTGGGACCCTCGTTTAAGCAAGTGGCTTTGAAATATAAAGGGGATGGTTCTGCGCTGGCAACCGTATCTAAAAAAATCATAGCCGGGGGATCGGGTACCTGGGGCGACGCGATTATGCCCGCTCATCCAACGCTGGCAGAAAGTGATTCAAAATCCATAGTAAAGTATATTTTTAGCCTGGCCGAGACACCAAGACAGGCAAAAACGCTTCCTGTTTCAGGCAGCTACCTGACCTCTGTCCCGGCTGGTCAAAATGTGGACGGCAGTTTCATTTTTCGAGCAGCATATACCGACAGGGGAGCGAAACTGGCTTCCGCTCAAACTTCCGAGGTCATCGTCGTATTGAAAAGCCCGGTAATCCCGGTATCCCATGTGGATGCAGCCTCCGAGATCGGTTTCGGTAACGACAGTACGATTGCGTTCGTCAGGAAACCGGGTGCTTATTTGATGTTTCAGGGGGTGGATCTGACAGGCGTTAAACAGATTGAGGTGGTAAGGGCGACAAGAGGAAGAAATGCAGTGTCATCCGAGATGGGGACAATTGAAGTTCGTTCAGGTGAGGTAGATGGAAAGTTGCTGGGTAAATTTTCCGGGGAATACGCAGAACGCATGGTGCTTGAGACTTCATCGCCGGCCACGCGTGGAAAGGAAAATGTTTACTTTATTTTTTCGGGAGCACCACTTCGTGTCAAAGAATTGAAATTTAATGAATAAGGTGTTTTGCATTATTGTACGTTTTTCGAAGGATTTGTGTCAAACAGGCCCTCGTCAAGAATGAGTGTTTTATCAGTTTTTGTCAGATTCGAAATTTGCATATTGCCTCACGGAACGGTGGCTAATGGCAAGCATTAATCGTACAATGATCGGAGAATAACTAATGGCCGACCCATTCCCAAACTGGCCTCAAAGATGGGAAGTCAAGTATAAACAGATAAAAAGTAGTTTGTTTGATTACGGCTTCGCAGCGCTGTCAATAGTTGGCGGGTAAGAAGTGAATGATCCGGATTGTGTTCCGGTATGAAATTAGCATCCAACTGTGACGAACGAAATGCATCAATTACAAACCCTCGATTACATCGTTTTCTTTTTTTATTTTATTGTGGTTTCGGCCTATGGATATTGGATTTATCAGCGAAAAAAGTCAAATGTAGCTTCAACAAAAGACTTTTTTTTAGCCGAGGGTTCATTGACATGGTGGGCGATCGGCGCTTCGTTAATTGCCTCTAACATATCTGCTGAACAATTTATTGGCATGTCCGGCAATGGGTTTTCGATGGGCCTGGCGATATCCTCATACGAATGGCTTGCAGCTGCAACACTGATCGTGGTAGGGGTTTTCTTTATGCCCATTTACCTGAAAAACAAGATCTACACGATGCCGCAATTTCTCAGTCAGCGCTACAATCCGATCGTTAGCCTGATCATGGCAATATTTTGGCTGGCGTTGTACATTCTTGTTAATCTTACCTCGATCTTATATCTCGGTGCCCTTGCCATCTCAGGGATTTCAGGCATCAATTTCGAGCTTTGCATGGTTGCATTGGCGCTTTTTTCAATTGTCATCACCATTGGCGGAATGAAGGTTATCGGCTTTACCGACGTTATTCAGGTATTTTTCCTGGTGGTTGGAGGTCTTGCCACGACTTATCTCGCCATCAACCTTGTTTCCGGTGACGGTGGGATTGACGGTGTCGTAAGCGGGATCAAAATGATGAGGACCAATCATGATGAGCACTTTCACATGATTTTCCCAAAGAGTAGCCCGTTTTATCTGCAGTTGCCGGGAATTGCCGTGTTGTTTGGCGGGATGTGGGTAGGGCATTTAAATTATTGGGGATGTAATCAATACATCACGCAGCGCGCGCTCGGAGCCGATTTGAAAACCGCCCGGAATGGGATCCTTTTTGCCGCATTTCTTAAAGTGTTGATGCCGGTGATCGTTGTTCTTCCCGGTATTGCTGCGTACGCTCTTTACAGCAAGGGACTTTTTCAGGCCGAAATGTTGGGGCCTGATGGAAGTATCAATGCCGATAAGGCCTATCCGGTATTGTTGAATTTGCTGCCCGCCGGACTTAAAGGCCTCTCCTTTGCTGCACTGACTGCTGCCGTTGTGGCGTCGTTGGCGGGAAAAGCGAACAGCATCGCTACAATCTTTACGCTGGATATTTTTAAAAATTATATTGGTAAAAATGCAGATGAAAAGACGCTGGTGCGGATCGGACGGTTTGTCATTGTCATCGCGATGGGCCTTGCAATTTTGGCCTCTCCTTATATGGGAATTGATAAAAAAGGAGGCTTTCAGTTTATCCAGGAAATGACCGGATTGTTATCGCCGGGGATATTCGCATCCTTTGCGATGGGTTTTTTCTGGAAACGTTCGAATTCGGCGGGTGCCCTGTTTGCCATCGTTGGAGGGTTTATGATGGCCCTGGCGATGCACAACAATTATTTTCCTTTTGCAGACTGGACGCAGGTGCCATTCATTGACAGGATGGGTTTGGTGTTTTTGATCTGCGTTGCAGGGATGTTTGTTTTAGGATATCTGCTTCCGGATGAGCGGAAAGGTTTAGTGATCGACTCCTCCATGTTTACACCTCACAAAGGGTTTGTTATCGGAGCAGGTGGTGTCATTGCTGCTTTGGTCTTTTTATACATTTACTTCTGGTAGCATTTTCTTATGTGGACTCAAATTTAAAATGGTGATTATCGCACACGAACATCTACAAGCGTTAACCGGGTCATGGTTTAGTAGCTTATGTCTCGGATATCGCCAGCGCCGATGAAGACTGTTAAGCAAATTTTGCGATGACAGCTCAATAACGCTTTTCAGATCTTAGAAATCACAATCAACCTAAACGGAGGCTTTTGGCCTTTTCAACCGGAACTTTTTCAGTTCAGTTTCCGCTATTATTCTAACGGAAACGTGAAAAACCATTTATGCCTATTACAACTCAGAAGTACAATGTTCCGGTTTTTAAGAAAAACCAGCCGGACGATTCGTTTAAATTTCAACCAGTACCCACTCCCTCAGGCGCTTATCCTTATCATTTGTCTCTGGCGGATATTCAAGCCATCCCCAACCCTCAAAAATTGGTCTTTCACATGATGGGGGATACCGGGTGCATCAGAAGTATCGATTTCCTTACCGGCGTTACCGATCTGCTGGCTAAACAATTTAATTCCTCCGATCAGGAAGACAGGCCTCTTTTCCTGTACCACCTGGGTGATGTGGTGTACAACCACGGTGAAGCCGCGGAGTATGAGCGCCAGTTTTTCATACCCTTCCAGGATTATCCCGCACCCATTGTAGCCATTCCGGGTAACCATGACAGTGACATCAATCCGTTGAGTGCAACGCCTTATGGTAGTCTGGATGCTTTTAAAGCCGTTTTTTGCGATTCAATACCAAGGACCGTTTCCTTCAGTGGCAATGCCAAACGTAAAAGTATGGCTCAACCCAACTTGTACTGGACGCTCGAAACACCCCTGGCCAACATCATCGGGTTGTACAGCAACGTGCCGAAGTTTGGCATCATCACCGACGAGCAGCGCTGCTGGCTGGTGGAAGAACTTCGGACTGCAAATCTTCAACGACCGGAAAAAGCCGTCATTCTATGTCTGCATCATTCACCGTACTCGGCAGACATCAATCACGGTGCAAGCATACCGATGATCCGGTTTCTTGAAGGCGTATATCGGGAAAGTGGCGTGCGGCCCGATGTGGTGTTCAGCGGGCACGTGCACAATTACCAAAGGTTTTTAAAGCAATATCCCGACGGCGGACAAACCACCTACATCGTGGCCGGTGCCGGAGGTTACGACGAACTCCATCCGGTTGCATTTACCAGTGATCATCACTTTTCTCCTGAGCACAGTCTCTTCAAGGGCGTTAATCTGCAGCATTTCTGTGATGACCGGCGCGGGTTTTTAAAGATCACCCTGGAAAGAGCAGGGGAGGGTGTGAAGATCAGCGGCAATTACTATACGCTTCAACCGGATCCCGATGGAACGGATGCTTCGGATCTGATCCTTGGGTTAGCGGATGCCTTTGTGGTTTAAAGCTCGGATAAAAGCCCTACTTGTCCATTTTTTTGATGATTTCTCTCAATAAATCATTGTGTTCTTCCTTTAAAGAAATGATCTTAGTCACCCAGGTGTAGATCATATAGCATATACCGCCGATGATACCGAGGTAGATGAAAATGAAGAGGAAAGGAAATATGCGCATGGATTGGGTTTTAGTTGGGAACGGGTTTTTGAGGTAGTAAGGCCTGATCGATTTTTACAAATATTGGGAAAATTACTCAGATTGGATGCAAAAAAGCTTTTGTTTGGGGTCTGGCGAAAAATGGATTAGCCGGGTTTGTGATTCAGATTCAATGGAAACAAAAAACGTTGAAGTTAGTTTCGCACTGCGACCCAGTTCTGCCCGGCTAACTTTTTGTAAGTATACTTGTCATAACCTTTGCCAACCCAAGCGGTCGCGGAATTACCACTTTCTGTTTTAAGCATGAACAATGAAATGGAATTGGGCGGATAAACTTTGTCCGTTTCTTTTATCTCTTCCCAGGTTATGCCGGCGGACTCGTTACCGAAAAGTCTGTCAAATAGTCCCATATTTTTTTTTTGGGGTGTAGGTATGGCGTCATTGAAGTAGATAAAGTTAAAGCCGCTGCTTTAATAATTGCCATCTCTCTGTCGTTTTTCTGCATTGTCCGACTATTGGATAATTATCTAATGCTTTTTGTTGTAGCTGTTAACGGGCAGGGCTTACTTCTTTGCTGGAATTGACTGCTCGGCAGCCGGAACGGGAGGCCAATTAGAAATGTAAGGATGACGCTAATAATAAAAGGCCAGATAACAATTCGTCAGCCGGAACCGCTGCTGATATATGAACAAAAAGATGAGGATAGATTCTTCTCCCAGCATGGCCGGCAAACCCCTTTATGTACGCCGTTATTGGAACTGCATAAAATACATTTTTTCAATGGCATTGATTTCGCTAACATTTAAATTTTTAGATTTCAAAAATTGAAGTTGTTCAAATTCTGATCTAAGATCTTCGATAGGTACTTTTAATCTAATTGCTTCAGCGTACGCTTCCTTGGATTTATCAATATCTCCCAAGATTAACATAGCCTGACCACGTGTCAAGAAATCCCAGTAAACAACATCATGGTTTTTTATTTTTTCGTCAGTTAGATCAATTATTTTCTTATAATTGTTTCTACTTTTCTCAGTTTCAGAAAAAACTAATTGAAGAAACGCTAAATTAATTATGGAATAAATATCATCTGTAATAATTGTGTAGGCTTTTTCGTAGAATAATTTAGCTTGCTCCAGTTCACCTTTCCTTTTATATAACCCTCCAATCATGCCGAGTAATTCCGGGTCTTGTTCGTTTATTTTTAATGCCTTGTTGAAATACTCTTCAGCATCATGAAAATACTCATTTCCTAATAATCTATACGAAAATCCAAGCTCTCTATACAAATCAGAATCGTCTCCAACTTTTTCTACAGCTATCTTAAAAATTTTGATGGCTTCATTTACAAGCCCAACTTTTCTCAATTTAATACCCAACGTTTCATAGAGAGTAACAGAATTAAATAACTTATTTTTTATTTGGTTATAGTAGCCAATCAATCTATTTTTTTCGAATGTCGAATTGACTTTTTCTAAATACCTTTCTTCCTCGTAATTCTTTCTAAATTTTGCGACTGTTTCAATTAAGTTGTCTTTTTCTTCTTGAAGAGTTGCGATTTGAAGTAATAGATCTTTTTTTCCTTCTGTGCGATAAACATTGATACCAGGTAACAGGATATGCACTGGGCTGTCTTCTTTCTGATTGTATGCATTATTAATTGCGTCGCTCAGATTTTTATGAAACCTCGGCAGAGATGGTGCTTTGAAATAGTTGTAATATAGCACATATTGGTTGCGTACATCAAATGGAAGTTGTGAGTTTTCGTGCGCTATCAGTACTGTTCCTTTTTTGGAAAAAACATGGCGCATTCCTAGTTCGTAATAGACATTTGGGTTGCCGAAGGTCAAATCTGCGATTACAACATCAGCGTTGAATAACCATTCAATATATAGTTTGTCAATTATTCCTGGCTGTCGAAGTTCATCCGCTCTCTTATAGGTAAAGGTGTCCGGAATTGCTGGTTGTATCACTCCTTGCCATATTTCGTCAAAATTCAATAAGATTTTTTCTGCTTTCTCATTATAATGGTCTAATCTATCTTCTCGTAGACCGTACGGCATAGCAATAAAAAGTTTTTTGTCACTCATTGAGTTTGATATAATTAGGTAATGTCAGAATATGGCGAACGTTTTGCAGCTTGGCGAAGTGGCGGAAATCGAAGCACAAATGTTCAGTTTTGTACAAAAGTTAAATCGAAGAACCGCTGTTGAATCTAGCACTGAACCCGCCATTTTGCCAAACTGCTGTTGGCGGTTCGTTTTTATTCTTCCTGATTTTTGAATATTGACAAGTGCTCCAAAAGCAAACCATTTTTTGTTGGTTTCTTTATTGTGTCAAATAGTTTTATGTCAACTGGAATTGGTTTAAAAAATTCTACACTATTAGTTTTCAAACTTTTTATCAATTCAGATTTCACCTTTTTCGGAAACGTAATTGTTGACAAATTGAGCGACTTTACTAAATAAATTAACCATAATAAGTCATATTGATTATCGTCAATGCTTTTTAATTTTTCGATTAGCAAATTTTCAATTATAGAGCTAATTTTTGAAACGGTCTTTGTTTTGCTTCCGTTCTGATTTATTATTTGTTCAATAATTCCAAGTATTTGTGGAAACGACTTATTTCTGCGTTCCTTCAACATTAACAACAGACTGATTGCTTTAAGTAAATTTTTATCTTCAAAATTGAATTTTAGATTATAATTTTTTGAGTAAAGTTCAGACAAGAAGCGGTCAACAACTCCTGTCCCTTCATATTTTTTATCAACTTTTAATGTTCCACGAAAGGAATTTTCAAATCGTTTGTAACTAATTTTCTTTTTGTATCGTAATGAATATGGCTGAAATTCGGCTGTCCATTCTCTGAATAAACCTTCTGGAAGTTCGGAAACCTGAGATTTACTTTCGTTCAATGTCAGATTGAATAAGGCCATTTGCTTTTGCAAAGTTTTTATTATGAAATTCGCGTCTTGTTTTGTATTGCACAAAAATCGATAATCGTCTTTAAATCGAACACCTATAAATTCAATGCCTTTTGCGTCAATTAGTTTTGAGCATTCGGTATCAACAGCACTTAAAATTATTTCTGCAATTAAGTCAGAAATTGCTGGTCCGATTGCAATTCCATTTGTGCAACTGTCATTTGAGTTTTGAAAAAGTTTGTCTAATACCAAGCCAACATAATCGTCGAATTTATTTCTGTTTCCTTTTTTTCTGATTAGTTCCTTTGTGTGAATTGCCCACGCAATGCTATGAGTATATATTGACGGATAAAAGTTTTTAATGTCAGTCTGTAAAATGTATTTATAGTTGTATGCTTCTGCTACCAAATCTTTTTCAGCCATTTCCAAAAACTCATATATCATTCGTCCTGCTCTTAAATTTCCCAATTCTCCTTCACTTTTAGAGGTTATCGGGATAGGGAAACTATATGAATGAATTTTGTTTTGTGGTCTAAATAATGTTTTTAAAATTGTTTCCCAATCGTTTATTAGATACCAAACAATGTCGTGGTAAATTTTTGGTGCAATAATTCCAAATGTTCTGTCTGTTAGTTCTGACTTCGGATAAGAAATGTTTAGAAGTTCGTCTTTTTCAGGTTCAAATTTTGGTTGTCCAGCAACGCTATTGTCAATAGCAAAGTATGGGTTCGCTTGTAAGTCAAATTTTTTAACCTTAAAACTTGGTGGAACGATATACTGTTCGGGATAGTAACCTTCTTCCAAAAGCCATTTTGCAATTTTGTCTTTGGAAACTTTTTTAAGAAGTCGTTTCGTCTCGGCTGTATGTTCTTTCGGTAAACTCACTATGTCTTATGTTAGGTTTGTCTGTTTGGTGTGCCGTCCTAAAATGACCGCCAACTTCTGTATTGACGCGCTTTTGCTATGTACTGTTCTCGTAACATATTATATACCAAATATTTATAATCTATCGCCAACAGGACACAATCTATCAACAATACAAAATACGCAATGCCAATAGTGCTGAAGCAGCACAATATGTCAGACCGTGAAGCCTGGATCCGGGTGCAGGGGAATGGTCTGGATGCGGTGTTAGGGAAGCTTTCATCATTCGGGAGGGTTAAAATCTCGATCAATTAACAAATTATTTCTACCTAATGAAAATAGTTCTAGTAAATATTTATTGAGTGGTAAAAAGTATTCAATAAAATGGGGGCAGCTAGTCAGGTCATATGTTTGGTAAAAGACGTTTTTGTGAACGTTTCCGTCAGGCGTAAAGCCTAACAGGCGCCGCGTGTCATCTTCCTAATATCAACAAATCATTACCCTTTCGTTAAATTTCAAAACCTTTAGAGTTTGACGAAATAGCATAAAATCCTTTAAATCTGTACATGAGGGGCGTTTTTGCGTTGCGGAGCCAAAAATCAAAATTATCTAATTGTTAAGTTTTTTGAGTTGGCATAAACCCATTTTGGTCAGTGCGTACTTTTAAATTTCCAAACTACTCACTTGACGATGATGACAAAAAAATTACTTTCTCCTTTTGTTTTATTGACTGTTTTGGCTGTGAGCTGCACCGACCATAATATTGAAGGTCCCACTGTCGAAAATCCAGCATCTTTTAAGGAAGTTGCTTCCATTGATCTGGGAGGAACTGCCGCCTCCGAAATTTCTGCTTATGATCCTGCCAGCAAGCGACTTTTTACCGTGAATAACGAAGCAAGTGCCCTTGTTGATGTAATGGACCTTTCCGCGTTTCCAGTCGTTACGAAACTGTCCCCTATAAACGTTTCGGCTTTGGGTGGTGTAGCCAACAGCGTTGCCGTATCGGACGGCAAGCTGGCTATTGCGCTGGAAGCAACCAACAAACAGGCAAATGGAAGTGTGATCGTGGTCAACACAAGCACGCTTGCGCAGATCAAACAAGTTCCCGTTGGCGCATTGCCTGATATGGTTACGTTCAGTCCGGACGGGAAGTACATTGTTACGGCTAATGAAGGGGAGCCGAGTGCGGACTATACCAGTGACCCCGAGGGCTCTGTTTCCATTATTGATGTGCAGGACAATTACAGCGTTAAAACATTGACCTTTGGCGCTTTTGAAAGTTCGTATACCAACCTGGCGTTAGGCGGATTCCGTGTGTATGGTCCCAAAGCAAGTTTTGCACAGGATATTGAGCCCGAGTACGTTGCGATTTCAGGCGATTCAAAGAAGGCCTTTGTAACACTTCAGGAAAACAATGGAATCGCAGAGGTGGATCTGGTTTCCGGTACCATCTTGAAAATCAACCCGCTCGGTACGAAAGATTACAACCTGAATGCCAATCCAATTGATCCGAGCGACAAGGATGCTAAAATTGCCATGGGAGTCTGGCCTGTAAAATCTTTTTATCTGCCGGATGCAATCGCCTATTTTTCGACGGCCCAGGCCAGTTACCTGATCACAGCCAACGAGGGAGACGCGCGTGAGTACACCGCTTTCGACGAGCAGGTACGTGTGGGTTCGCTTAAGCTCGATCCGACTGCTTTTCCAAATGCAGCGTCTTTGAAGTTACCCGAAAATCTGGGCCGTCTTCGTGTGACAAATACTCGAGGTGACACAGATAATGACGGAGACTATGACGTGTTGTACGGTTTTGGTAGCCGTGGTTTCAGCATTTACAACGCGGCAACCGGTCAGCGGGTTTTTGATATGGGGAGCGGCCTGGAGCAGGAAGTGATCAACGCAAAGCTTTACGACGACGACCGTTCGGATGACAAGGGTGTTGAACCGGAAGGAGTCACAATAGGGTGGATAAACCAAAAGCTAGTTGCATTTATTGTGCTGGAACGCGCTGATGCTATTGCAACCTACGACGTAAGCGATCCGACAGCGCCAAAGTTTTTACAAATCATCAAAACCGGCGATGCCCCGGAAGGGGTGCTTTTCGTCTCAGCCGACAAAAGCCCCAATGGCAAGAGCCTGCTGATCACTAGTAATGAAGGGGATGGTACGGTTAAGTTTTTTCAGGTGAATTAAATATCATGTTTATCAAACGGGGGTTTTTGCCCTCGTTTGATTGTTAATATTGCTGGAATTAATTTTTAGCATCAGTTGCTGGTTAGCTTCCAGTCGCTTAACTTTTTTTCTTGATAAAAAAAGTTACAAAAAAATCAAGGCGAAAAAATGCTTCGGCCCACTGGCCAAGGCTCACCCCGCTTTTTCGCCGGGCTCACGCACGCATCGTACACGTCGCCGCTTTCGAGCTTACGCAAGAATTAGTAATCCCACCCTTTTTCACCACTGAGTACCCGTGCTGCAACGACTTTTTTGAGGCCAGGCGCCGAAGCTAAGAAGAGAGTAAGAAAACTGGAAGTTTGTATCCTAAGGTGCATGTGAATTTCTACAAAATCGAACTTGAAACCTTCATGAAACCCACCAAACGTTCCGAAGGAACGAAAACACATCTTAATCTCAAATTTTCTACCAACCAGATGTCCCGATGGGACATGAATCCAACTCAAAACCACGAAACGTTCCGAAGAAAGTAGCTTGTACAACGCCTGTGTGGGGTAGGCAAAAAAGGGGCACGCCTAGTGCGGGGTGTGCGTGAAACAGCGGAGCCTTCTCTGACCCCGCTTTCCATTGGATTAAAGGCCTACTGTCCCGAATGGAGTCCAACCAGGTTCCCTTCAGTATCAATAAAAAACGCCATATAGCCGTTTTCATCGCCAATGTTCGTTTTTGGAAGGGTAATCTGGCCACCTTCAGCTTCGATACGATCCAAAACGAGTTGTAAATCCGGATTGGCATTCAGATAAATGATCGAACCCTCGGTGCTTGGCTTATGGTCTGGGCCTACAACCAAGGCTCCCGAAGATCTTGGCGGTTCGGGGGGGAACATGATCATTGTCATCCCCATCATCTCCATCTCCTGCATTTCTATATCAAAAATTGTTTCGTAAAACTTCTTTGCTCTTGCCGCGTCGGTAGCCGGAATCTCGAACCAATTTAATGCGTTGGTGGTAGCGCTTAACTTTTCCATTTTGTTTGTTTTAGGATGATTTGAAGATTATTTTAGTTTTTATTCAAATTTAGTAAAAGTCTGCAAGACAATGAAATACGAAACAATGACAGCTTGAAAGTGACTCCAATTTGAGTTGAGAGGTAATCTTAATGGCCTGATAAGTGGGGTTAAGGTTTCGCTTCCAAAGGCAGGTAGCGAATTTGGATTATCTTAGAAGTTAGAGCCATGATCCTCGTATCATTCCAAATTTAGATCATTTCAAAAAATAACTGCCCTAAATTAATGCTTGGTAATGCCCTTACTGAAGGGATATCTTTACAGCAAACCTGGCTCATGTAATTTGTGTTCAGGGTTCGGTATTAATTACAAAGTAACGTTGAGTCGACCTTTAAAAATACTGCTGGCACCGTTGGATTGGGGCCTGGGGCATGCTACCAGGTGTATACCTGTTATTCGCTATTTGCTGGAAAGGGAATGCGAAGTAACCATAGCCGCCGAGGGCGCTGTCGCTGTACTGTTAAGGAGCAACTTTCCTGGATTAACTATATTACCGATAGAAGGTTATCGGGTAGTTTATGGTGACAGCTCTGGCACTTTTGTCCTTAAAATCCTGATGCAGATTCCGAAAATATTAAAAGCAATCCGTAGCGAAAGGAAATGGCTGGCAAAGGTTCAAAATGATAAAAAATTCGATCTCGTCATTTCAGATAATCGATATGGGCTAAAAATTAAGGGGGTGCCGTCTGTGATCATGACACATCAGCTACAAATAAAATCAGGTGCAGGTAGGCTTGTTGACAGATTGCTTCGCCTTGTGCATTACCGGATTTTAGCACGGTTCGACGAATGTTGGGTGGTTGATCATCGTGATGAAGGCAGCATTGGCGGAGAACTCTCGCATCCGGAAAAAATACCCGCCAATGCCCGTTACATCGGACTTCTTTCCCAACTCTCGCCGGATCCTCCACGGTCGAAACCGACAAAGGGCGGCGTGCTGGTGCTTTTATCAGGTCCGGAACCGCAACGAAGCTTGTTGGAACAAAAAATCCTCTCTCAAGTCAGCAGCAATTCACCTTACCAATATACGATCGTGTGCGGAAATCCCGGGGGATCTGTCCCGGACAACGTTTCGCCTGGCATCGATTATTATACCCATCTGAACGCATTTGAACTTCAGGAATTCTTTGCGAAAGCCGAAATAATTGTTTGCCGAAGCGGTTATTCAACGCTGATGGATCTTGCAGTAATGGGGAAAAGGGCGTTGCTGATTCCTACGCCAGGTCAGTCCGAACAAGAGTATCTTGCTAAATATCTCACAGAGCAAGGGTTGTTTTTTTGTAGTAAACAGTCTTCGCTGGCACTTGAACGGGATATTGCTCTTGCTTTGGAACGTTCTGGCTTTGCGGATTCGGTTGATCATTTTCATCACCACACAATGAAAGAAGCCGTTGATGCCATGCAGGAAAAGCTTGCTTAGAGATCCGAAATCTCCTGCGTTAGGCATTGAAAGGCAGCGGTAAGGTGCCGTTCTTCGGTAAAATGCATCGAAACGCAGATTTCGTCCATGCGTGGCCAGGATCCGGTTTACCTTTGAACAACACAGGTTTGCGGCTCAGCGCTGGCCGGTTCGGATCGTCCTCTTATCGTTACTTCGGGGATTGGCGTTTTGAGCACGCCCGGGCGCCTGGCAACAGAGGACGATAGGAAAGCGGAATCAAATCCAAATCCGCGCGCTTCCGAATCTGCCGCGCATATTGTAGCAGCGCTTGGTGTACGGGTTTCGGTGGTACGCTTACCACCTACCGTTCATGATGAGGGTGATCATGGGTTTGTTCCCATTCTCATCGGCATGGCACGTGAAAAGGGTATTTCAGTTTACAAGAAAGAGGGGCTGAATCGCTGGCCGGCCGTGCACCGGCTCGATGCTGCAAGATTGTTCAGGCTCGCACTTGAGCAAGCTCCTGCCGGGGCGATGCACTACCATGCGGTAGCCGAAGAGGGTATTACTTTTCGGGAGATAGCCGAATCTATCGGCAAAGGCCTCGAAATTCCAGCTATCAGTAAATCACCAGAGCAGGCCGCAGAACATTTCAGCTGGTTCGCCCACTTCGCGGGGATGGACTGCGCAGCGTCCAGTCAGCAAACCCAGCAGTTACTGGGCTGGCATCCTTTACAGCGCGGTTTGATTAAGGATCTCGATAAAGGAGATTACTTCAGGGTTTAGGAATAATCGTGCTTCAGGCAGTCTTTCAATTGAAATGAACTCCTGCTACCTTAATTCAGTTTCCAGCTGGGTCTTTCAAAATGGCAGGTGTAGCCACCGGGATGTTTTTGTAAATAATCCTGGTGCTCCACTTCTGCATTCCAGAAATCACTTGCAGGAACAACTTCAGTGACAATTTTACCCGGCCAAATTTCGGAGGCTTCCATTTCAGTGATTAGCTGGTTTGCAACGTCACGCTGGCTTTCACTATTATAAAAAATAGCAGAACGATAAGAAGTTCCTATGTCGTTTCCCTGCCGGTTTCTTGTCGTGGGGTCATGAATCTGGAAGAAATATTCAAGAAGTGCGCGGTAGGTAAGTTGTGCGGGGTCAAATGTGACCTCAATGCCTTCCGCGTGGGTTCCATGATTTCGGTAGGTTGCATTGGGCACGTCACCGCCTGTGTACCCAACCACAGTTGAAATCACGCCGGGTTGCTGTCTGATAAGTTCTTCTACTCCCCAAAAGCAACCACCTGCCAAAATGGCTTTTTCAGTAGTCATATTTTTAATTTTTAGTTATACAATAGTATTATGCAAATTCTATGCCGTCAGACCCTGAAATTTATGGTCTGGATTGGGAAAAGCATTTGATCAAAGTAACTGCCTTTTTAGCATATTTGGATAGATCTGTGCTTAAGGCAACAATTTTCAGCCAAGGTCAGCAAATAATATTTTGCAATTTCGCTCATCGATGAGCAATTGTGATACAACTACAAAACAATGGTTGTTACTACGATTTGCCCATCACGTTCAAAAGTGCAAAGCAATGTTTTTTGATCTTTTGCCAGCGCAAGCCTGGGATATTGTCCGACACCCATTGTAGACGTTGTTAATCCATCGGTACTTCGGAATTGAATTTTATCATTCTGTTGCCAGGCAATGACATTACCCCTCGTTGTCTGAAGTATAACGGGCGTACGGCCATCACCTAACTTAATTTCAGTTTTCCCGGATTGCGCAAGAAAAACTTCCTTTTCACGTCTCCAGACAGTTGTAGCTTCTCCTTGTGAGTTCACCGTCAAATCGCCGCCATCCATTGGGCAGGCATTGATCATATAATCTCCGGCACCCTGTTTTTGAGGATTCCCAAAATGTTTTCCATCATCAAATGAGGAAATCACGTACATATTACGTGCGCCGTCCATTTTGTTGCGGAACATCACTGATATCTGACCTGCTCGATTGATATAAACCGATGGTTTGCAGCAATCACAAATCCCATTTTGCTCGCCTCTGTAAATTAATTGATTTTTGCCCCAGGTTACGCCTCCGTCAGTGGAAAGTGATCCATAGAGGTTGTTGTTTCCAAGACGTGAATCCAGCCATGCGGTGTAGACGACGTTACCCTTACCAGCGGCCAGGCCCGAAAGTGCTTCTTTGGCAGTGGTATCGGCATCGTTGACTTTGGCAGGCTTTGACCATTGATTCGTTTTGTTGGAGAGATTTACTGCAAAGAGATTTCCGTGGTGATCTCCCACAGTGACAACAGTATAGTCCTTTGTGGTTGTCAGTTGTGGTCCCCTGCCCATTCCTAACCCCATTTGCGAAAAGTTACCTACTAAAAAAGGTTGCGAATACGACTTGCCTCCATCATGGGAGGATACATAATACAGGTCTCTTTCTTTTCCATTTTTGACCCCATAAACGATACGGATAATGCCGGCGGCGTCCACGGCAATTTCAGGTTGGCTGCCTGGTCCTAAACTTTGCTCTGGCCTGATCGCATTATCTGATTTGAAATCTGCGTAGCTCACCGGCAGCATCGAAATAAAAAAAAAGATCGCTAGTTTCAACAGTGCCATGATTCCCGTATTGTTTAAAAAATTGATAATAATCTGTTACATTAAAGAGGAAATGAAGGTTATTTACCTTTCGAAAATGAATGATTCCATAATTATGTAAGTTGTAATTATAATTGTGTAAAAATAATCCTGAATGATACCGGATCTTTGTAATCTTAAATACCGTATATCTGTTTATGAGAGGGTGTATTTTTATGATGCTGATGATCACTTGCTTGCTGGTTCTGCCAGAAGCTGGTAGTTATGCATGCGGTAGAAAACATCCGGCCGGAACAATAAACACAAAGCAGTCTGCTCATAAAACACGATGCTGCAGCGGAGATGGCCAGCAGAAGAAAAATAGTAAACGAAAGATGTGCGGTCACACCTGCAGTGGATCCGATTGTGATTGCACCCATCCGGCTCCTGTATTTGCATTAAAAATAAATCAACCCACGTTGCTTCAAAAGCCTGTTTTCACGGTCGGTCAGGCGAATACGTGGTTCTTCATGCAATCTACTGCAAAGCCGGTATACCTGTCTCTTTGGATGCCTCCAAACATAGACTGTTAAATTGCCTGACGCCATTAGTGCGCCTTTTCGAAAGCACCCCCGCTTTTGACTAATCAGTTTATTATTAACAGTTTAGGTCCTTTCATATGAAATCAATTAAAATATTGGTGGCAGTAGTATTATTGCTGTCCCCGTTTCTGTCTCATGCAGAAATCAAAAATGTGTCTACCGAAAATGTAAAAATTGCCGGATCGTGTGTCCTTTGCAAAGAAGGTATTGAAACAGCTGCATTTGAGAAAAATATTTCCAAGGCGAGCTGGAATAAAGACTCAAAAATGGCCCTGGTCACATACGACAATAAGAAAACCTCAATTGATGCCGTCCTTAAAAAAGTAGCTTTGGCGGGTTATGACAATGACAGATTTTTAGCTCCTGACGAAGCTTACGCTAAACTTGAGGATTGCTGCAAGTATGAACGTGCAGTTAAAAAACAGCCCGTTGCAGAGAAAAAAATGACAGAGCATCAGCGTGGTGTTATGGCGGGCACACAGAAAGACGGCGCCGCTGACGCAGATCAGTTAAAGCCTGTTTTGGATGCCTACTATGCCGTTAAAGATGCATTGGTAAGTTCTGACGGCAATGCTGCATCAACAAATTCGAACAATCTTGTAAAAGCAATCAAAGCGGTCAAAATGGATCAGCTTGCGTCTGAGCAGCACATGGTTTGGATGAAAGTGATGAAAGATCTGGATTCGGAGGCGGGCCGCATTGCCGGGACAAGGGACGTTGCAAAACAACGTGAATACTTTTCGGGGCTGTCAAACAATATGTACAAGCTCATAAAAGCCGCAAAACCGTCGGAGGTTGTGTATTACCAGCATTGCCCAATGGCCAACGAGGGCAAAGGTGCAAACTGGCTTAGTCAGGTACCGGCTATCAAGAATCCCTATTACGGCGCTCAGATGCTAACCTGTGGCAAAACAACGGAAACGATCAAATAGCAATGCAGGGCTTTTTTAAGCCCTGTTTCTTTAGTTTCAGCCCTGGCACCTTGGCGCACTGGCGGGACATTTCTTCTTATTATTTAAAGAAAAACACCGTATGGATTTTGGTAAGATTCCTGATGTAAAGGCTATTTTCCACATCATTATTTGTCTCCTGGTTTCGGACATAGCATGCGCACAAAAAATAGTCCGTTACGATTTATATGTGAAAGACACAACGGTAAATTTCACGGGTAAGCACAGAAGGGCGATCGCAGTAAACGGGCAGATCCCCATGCCCACGCTGACGTTTACTGAAGGCGATACGGCCGAAATTTATGTCCACAATGAATTGAACGAAGAGACTTCATTACACTGGCACGGGTTATTTCTACCTAATAAATACGACGGGGTTCCTAACCTGACACAAATGCCGATCAGGCCACATAGCACATATTTGTACAGGTTTGCGATCATTCAGAACGGCACACACTGGTACCATAGCCACACGGAATTACAGGAGCAGATCGGCATGTATGGATCGATGATCCTGAATAAGAAAAAAGAGCCTCCCATACCAACAGTTCCTATTATTTTGAGTGAATGGACTGACCTGACCCCAAAGAACGTACACCGGATGCTGCACAATGCCAGTGACTGGTTTGCCATTAAAAAGGGTACTACCCAAAGCTATTCAGAGGCAATCAAACAAGGTTATTTTAAAACCAAGGTGGCAAATGAATGGAAGCGGATGACAGCGATGGATGTAAGTGATGTGTATTACAATAAATTTTTGATTAACGGGAAAAATGAAAGTCAGCTTTCGCAGTTCAAGCCTGGCGAAAAAGTACGTTTGCGAATTTCCAACGGAGGCGCTTCCACCTATTTCTGGCTTACTTATTCGGGTGGAAAAATGACTGTGGTCGCTACTGATGGCAATGACATAGAGCCTGTCGAAGTGGACAGATTGATTATCGCCGTTTCTGAAACCTATGATGTGATCGTTACCATTCCACAGGTAAATCCGGGTGCCAGGTCAACCGCTTACGAGTTTCTTGTGACCTCGGAAGACAGAACCGGATCTGCTTCCCTGTACGTGGGAGAAGGAATCAAACAGCTTGCGTCGCCACTGCCCAGACTCAAATATTTTGAGGGCATGAAAATGATGAACGGCATGATGAAAATGAACGGTAACCTGGATGATATGGGCATGAACATGAGCCTCAATCAAATGGACATGAACCTGGTCATGTATCCGGAAATCACAGGCCCGGGCAAAGGAAAGAAAATGAAAGAGGCGGCTAAAGCGGCTGAAATGAAGGGTATGGAGGGGATGAAAATGCATGAGAATAAGAAGCCGATGGAAAGCGGACATGCAGATCACAACATGTATAACAGCAATGCCTTGTCTGCAATTACAACCCTGAATTATGCCATGCTCAAATCACCTCTCAATACATCGCTTCCAAAAGATGCTCCTGTAAAAGAGCTGCGGTTTGTGTTGACGGGAAACATGAATCGCTACGTGTGGAGTATGGATAATAAGGTGGTTTCTGAAAGTGATAAGATCCTGATCAAAAAAGGAGAAAATGTCCGTATGGTGATTTACAACAACTCCATGATGCGTCATCCCATGCACCTTCATGGCCACGACTTTCGTGTTTTGAATGGCCACGGCGATCATGCACCGATGAAAAATATCATCGACATCATGCCCATGGAAACTGATACCCTGGAATTTGCAGCAACTGAAAGTGGAGACTGGTTTTTTCACTGCCACATTCTCTACCATATGATGAGTGGTATGGGAAGGGTTTTTTCTTACGAAAACTCACCTGTAAATCCAGAAATACCTAATCCAAGGTTAGCAGAACGTAAACTTTTTGCCGATGACCGCGCGTTTCACTTCATGGCAGAAAACGACCTGGCTACCAATGGAAACGATGGAGAAGCGATGATTCAAAATACCCGTTGGAGTATTGGCAGTGAATGGCGGTTGGGCTATAACAATCATCATGGTTACGAGGTGGAAACGCATTTAGGACGCTATATTGGAAAAATGCAGTGGCTGATGCCGTTCATCGGGTTTGACTGGCGGTATCGGAAAATGGGTATGGATGAAGTAGAATCCAATTTGTTTGGCCAGCGAAATACAAAAGACAAAAGATCCATTCTGAGTGCAGGTGTGAATTACACGCTACCCATGCTGGTTTCTGCACAAGCCGAGATTTTCACTGATGGAATTGTCCGCTTTCAATTAGAACGGATGGATATCCCTGTTTCTAAACGCCTGCGGATGAGCCTCATGGTCAACACTGATAAAGAGTACATGGCGGCAATCAAATATATATTCAACAGGTATACAGGTGTTACCGCTCATTATGACAGTGATATGGGATTTGGTTTAGGCTTGACTTTGAATTACTGATGGATAAAACGGAATAACTCTAGCATGGGATTATGCCGGTGGCTTTTTTTTCTATTTTACTAAAATCTTGTCTGCGTGTCACGGGGCTCTTGTATTATACTTAACGGATAGTGAATTTTAGTTTTGCGATGGAATTATTAGTCTACGCTTCTACATGAATATATTGGTGTTAAGAATTTTAAAGATATTTGACCTTATGGGATTGTATTTTTTAGCTTTGTAGGGCAGACGCCAGGCTGTATTGCTAATCAACGACTTTAACTTGCAGTGGCGAATCTGTTGCCTTCTTTGTTGATTAAATGAAAATGAAACAATCCCTGGCCATCATGCTGACCCTGTTCAGCCTGGTTTCCGAAGCCCAAATCTTGCGAAAAAGGACCGTTCTGTTGATGGGAGGACGATTTGACATAACGATCGTGGCAAAGGATTCGATTACGGCGGAGATGAGCATCGATACTGTCATTAACGAAGTCACCAGAATCGAGAACCTTATTTCGGACTGGAAACCTGAGTCCCAGATATCCCAGGTGAATGCGAACGCAGGTATTCGCCCGGTTCAGGTAGATAAAGAGGTCTTTGGCCTTACCGAAAGGGCACTCGAATTGTCAAAAATAACCAACGGAGCATTTGATATCAGCTTTGCCGCCATGGATCGCATCTGGAAGTTTGACGGCTCGATGACTGTGATGCCAACGCCGGAAGCGATTAAGAAATCCGTCGAAAAAGTAGGTTATCGTAACATCATACTGGACAAGGAACATTCCACGATTTTCCTGAAACTGAAAGGCATGAAGATCGGCTTCGGCGCGTTGGGTGAAGGTTATGCTGCTGACGTATGCCGGGACATGATGCTTGCACGAGGCATTAAAGCCGGTATAGTGAACGGATCAGGTGATATGAGTACCTGGGGCAAACAATCCGACGGAAGCGACTGGATTATCGGGATCACAAATCCAATGAAAAAAGACAAAATTTTTGCTGTCGTGCCCCTTCGGCAGGGTGCCGCGGTTACCTCGGGGAGCTATGAAAAGTTTGTGATCTTTGATGGGAAACGTTTTTCACACATCATCAATCCTGCGACCGGATATCCTGCGACAGGTCTTTGCAGTGTGACGGTTTTCGGCCCAAACGCGGAAATGGCCAACGGTTTGAGCACATCTCTGATGGTAATGGGCAAGGAGGCTGGTTTAAATCTGATCAACCGTTTTCCTGCATTCAAGTGTATTATGATTTCAGATGGGGGAAGAATAATTTCCTCGAAAAATATGGATATTTCTGAATACAAGCTTCGCTAGCAAGCCATCAAGCGTTCAATAACAATCCATCAGGACCTGGCTGTGCGACTGGTAATAGCTGACACTCTTTCCAAGTCGGGTTTGGCATATATCTTCCAATAATGCGATGACATTATTTTGCATGGCCAGTGATCCGCAAAGCATTATAGCCCCTTTGTTGGCCAGGATCTCTGCTACAAAAGTCGCGTCTTTTTCCAGAAGGTCCTTCACGTACTGTTTCTGCCCCTCACGGGAATAGGCTATATGCAGACTGCTTAATTTCTTCTCGTCCATATTTTTCTGAATCGCAGGTTTATACAGGCCATATGATGATTCACCACGAAAGCCACAATACAGATGGCAATCAGTGCCGGGATTTAGCTGATCGATCATACCCAGGAACGGCGCAATGCCTGTTCCGTTACAGATCATGACAACTGCGGAAGCATTTCTCGGAAAATGAAAGTGCGAATTACCATCAACACGCACGTTGAGGGCGTCTCCCGGCTGAAGCCCATACAGATATTCGGAACCCAGGCCCTTCGCATGTAATTTGACACTTAGCTGAATCTCATTTCCGATTCTCCCGATCGAGTAAAGCCTTTCGCGATGGTCATCAGCAGGATAGATGGCCAATAGATCTCCCGAAGCGAATTCCAGGTTTTGGTCCACGCTGAATCGGATTAGAAATGCTTCACCTGCTGCGGAAACGGTTGTCTTATCAACCACCGTCAAGGTGTGTGGACGGTGTTGCTTCGTTGTGAGCAACCCGGCTGAAACCTCGAGAGGAACATCAGCAAGCTGCGACCAGGTGGCAGCCCATTGACTGAACTCTTCCGGTGACCTGTCATTGACCGTGTGTATTTCCAGTATGGGGACTGCCCATTGTTGTCTGGCAAGTATATTGTCTACTTCAAACGCAAATTTGCAAAAATCCGGATAGCCGTGCGACCCGAAGCCCACCACAGAGAAGCGAACTGGTTGCTGCTGCTTGTGTTTTTCTACGATTGCTTCAAAATTGGAAGCGTTGGTAGGTGGATTGCCTAGTCCGTAAGTGGCTGTCATGACGATAATGTGTGTCGCTTTTGGGAAATCTCCGAAGCTGTTAAGCTCGGTAATGTAGGCGGTTTTGCCAACTGCAACCAGCTGCCGGAGTACAGCATTTGCAAAACGAAAAGTATTGCCATTTTCCGAACCCACCAGAATAATGAATTCACTGTTACTTGCAGTGAACTTGTTCTTCATCCGATTTGCTCTCCGTTTGAAGGTCATCGCAAAACCGGAGTAAATAAAGAACAGAATATTGCCGGAGGCTATAGCCAGTATGATTGCCCAGATTCCGCTTGCCCTCCCTGTATGCAGATCCAGGCTTAGGTTCGTAAGAGACACATTTTCAGGGTATTTAACGACTCCAAGAATGTCCCCGGTTATCTGGTTGACCGTCACTTCGCGGTCACGAAGTTTAAGTGTATAATAATCCTCGACATCTTCCGAAAATGGAAACTCAATCGTCTCTACTTCGGATAGTTTTACCTGCTTGAAAATGTCGAAATCAACCGCACGCTTTACCGGTTCGGAACGGATTGCATCAAAATCGATTTCAGCCGAAGTTTTTGGCACATCAAGGAAACCAAACCGAGCCAGGGAAAGGTAGGTACCGCTCAACGCAATGATGAAGATTGGGATCAGCGACAACCGACCTAATACGACATGATAATATTGGGCAAAGTTGTCCTTCACGATCTTGCTGAAAAACCGCTTAACGCCCCGCTGGCGCTGAATAATCAGCATCGAGCCTGAGATGGTAATCAGCAACAATAGAAATGCAGTCATACCAATGAAAAACCGCCCCGTCTCGTGTATGAACAGTGAACGATGCAGGGCTGTAACCCACTCAAAGAACTCGCTTTGTGGTGTTGGCGTACCCAGGATTTTACCGGTTAACGGATCGACATAAGCCGACAAGGTTTTCCCTTGCACATCGCTGCCCTTGATCAGGACGAACTGATTGGCATCGACCGTAAGTTCGCTGATTCCCGGGTATATTTTCCTGAGAACAGGAAGAGTCTGAGCAAGGGTGGCCTGGCTGAAGTTATCGGCGCGATAGGGTTGAAGTTTTTCGGACAATGGCTCAAAAGCGAGCAGGATACCGGTGACGGATGCGAGTGTCAATAACAGAAAAGAAGATACAGCCAAAGCTAAATGACTGTATCTCCATATAGAAATGGTCATAGGGTACTCATGACGTTAATTTGCGCTGAACCTTACGTAGCGGATGAACCCTGTTCCCTCGTTTTTCCCTGCCAGAGTTTCCGTGGTTAACGGTATTTCCAGGTCCTTCACATAATAGTTTTTGTCTTCCACAGCACTTTCAAATCTGATTTTATAACCCGCGTTGATTTTGGCATTTTCAATTTCAAACACATTCACACTGCGGTCGCCACCCGTTACAGACGCGCCTGTGATCGCGCTGATATTGGCCTTCTTTTTGGATTGAAATTTATGCCATTCTTTTAAGTTGTTGTACCATTTTTTATCTGGGCCAAGTACATACAAGGTTTTATCGTAGACATTTTTACTGTTGATAAGCGAAATGATGATGTATGCTCCTTCGCCCATGTAATTGGTCATCTGGATCATGCATTTGTACTTGCTTGTTTCTGTACTCTGAGCAAATGTGGCTGTTGGCCGGGCCAGCGTTAGCGTGAGAAAAACCAACGCCGTTTTATATAGATGAGACATGAAAATTATTTCAGAAAATTAACGGTTACATTGTTTTTAGAAAGCGATTCATTTTCGCCGGCCAGGTCGAAGGCAGTCTCTTTGAAGTTGGTAATGATATCTTTTTTTGCGCCGATCGAAATGAGATATTTCATCATTACATCATCTTTGGAAACCATAGCCGCTTTGTGCAAAGCTGTAAGACCTTCTGCATTTTTTGCATTTACATCAATCTTATATGCTTCCAGCCGTTTTACCAGCGAAAGGTCGTTTTTCGCCACAGCGAAATGATACAACGTGTTTCCGTTCTTTGCAGATTCATCCGCTTTAAATCCTCTATCCTGCAGTACTTTCAATTTTGCCTCAAATTCTGTTGCTTTTTGGGCATTGTAAGATTGCACCAGGTAAAAGGCCAGATTATCACCATTCTTGTCTGTAGTACTGATAGCAGCTCCTTTTCCAATCAGATAACCGATCACCTCCGGGGAATTACTCCGAACAGCCATTGCCAAAGCGCTCACACCTTTTGAGTTGCCCTGGTTGATGTCTTTCACCTTTGGGAGCAACATCGCCAGGGTAGCCGTATCCCGGTTGCCGGCAGCGGCATTCATGAATACGGTATTGCCGTCCTCGTCGGCCTTGTTGATGTCAACGCCTTTGGAAATAAAATACTTAATGATCTCGTCCTGTTTCGGCTTGCGAACGATCGCGTGCAACGCGGTTTCACCACTTTTACCAATCACCGCCGGTTTTAGATTCAGGCTTTCCAGGTATTGGTACACTTCTATCGGGTTGGCACCACCACGTGATCCCTGCGCGGCCATCAGGATTGCATTTGAATTCGCAGGGACGCCTTTTTGCAAGAGCGTCTTCAATATTTCAATTTTGCCAGCACGGGCAGCATAGCTGAATGCGTTATTGCCCGCAGCGTCTTTACTTTTCAGATCAAGACCTTTGGATACAAAATAGTTGGTCAATGCCAGATCTTTATCATTGGCGACAGCGATCAATAGCGCGTTTGCGCCGTCATTGTTGAGGTCTTTTTTAAGATCAGCACCGTGGGCGAGGCATATATCGTAAACTTTGGTATTTTGCTGTCCACCGACAGCAGCGAAATTGATTGGCGTAGCGCCATGGCCATCTACAAAATTCCCTTTCGCTCCCTTAGCAACAAGGTATTCCATCAATTCAGTATTGCCTTTCGTAGCAGCCCAGTGCAGATAGATGCGGCCATCGTGGGTCAGTTTATCTACAGGATTGCCTGGTTGCGATAACAAGTATTCAATGGTCGGGTTTGGCGCGCCAGCATTGATTGCTAAAACGACTGGGTCAAACAGGTTTCCATTGAACTGGGAAGGGTTGGCTCCTTTTTCAATTTCCGCTTTTACGGTATTGACATCTGGGGAGGATTTCCAGAACGATTGCTCTAAAAGCACATTTTGCTGTGCCTGTGCAGTAATAGAAAGAATTGCCAAAATGGCGACAAATAATTTTTTCATGCAAACATGATTTATTGAGATGCTGGTGTTTTTGCCCGTTTTGCAGGTTCTACAGAATGCGCACACAAACTTAATAATAATTGGTCTAAATAGTGGTGGTTTACTGATTTAAGCCTGGAAGTTTTGCAACATTCGTAGGTGGCGGGTCGTGTATATGATCTGAAATCACGACGACAATTTTACCTGCTCCCTCATTGATTTCCATATATCCATGCGCATCGGCGATCTGATCGAGATTGAAGACCTGGCTAACTGAGAGCATCACCATTTTAGCTTCAACATCCTGAATGAAGGATTGGAGCGCCTCCGTCGGGCTTGTGACCTGACCGTTGTCATAGATCGTAAGTTTTACCGTAGCGGGAATGAACTCCATTGGTGCGAACTCCGGAATCGTCCAGTTTTCAGATAGCATGCCGCTCATGCATCCGGTCCGAGGGCAAGATGAAGTGAGCCATGTGCGGTTTGGAACATTTCCGGAATTGCTCCGAGAACTTCCCACGGCAGTGCGCTGTGAAATGCATGAATAATATGTTTAGGCACTACTGTAAACTCCGCATAGCTTCCGTCAAAATCCCTGCCCATCCCACCCATGAGCGCCGCCACCTTTTGTCCTTTCAAATATTCGCCAGACGGGTCAAATTCCACTTCGCCGACACATTCAATACCTAATATTCTGGGAAATAGGACATTGGGTGGGAGTCCTTTACGCGTCATCAGCTCCGAGCGGTTGAGGCCGAACGCTCTGACTTTTATGAGTATCCAGTCATTACCGGGTGCGGGTCGGCCGATACCTTTCTCCAACCGACAAACCTGAACATTTTGAACACGCAAACTCAGCTTTCGCTTTAAAGGCCGTCTGGCTTGCGACCCGTCATCAGGCGGAATACGGAAATCTATTTCAGGCGCTGGGCTTTTCGCCTCATTGCTCAAGGCAGGTTTGAAAATTCCGCTAATAATAAAAAACAGAGATGGAACAAGTAGTGTCTATCTCTCGCCGGATGTCACACATGGGATTTGGCTGGAATTTCGGGCTGGGTCGGTTCCGGTTTCTTGGTTACCGAAATAGATTACTTTAAGCAATTGTCAAAGGCAGCCCCCTTTGGGTACGTAGCGTGAACAATTAGTACCCAGGAGGGCTTCCTACGGAGCTTATTACTTTCTTCTCAAAATCGATTCCACAACACTTTTTCCGTAGGCACTGAATATGCCCTGACAAAGTACAGCACGACCCTCGGCCCTGTCCTGATTGAACTCCGGAGATGGGGCTCATGCATCGGGAAAAAATGATGAAACAGACGGGTATTTAACAAGATCATTTAATGAACATGCAGCAACTGAGGAAGGCATTCAGAGGAAATCGAGCCACTCAGTAAACATTTTTTAAGGTAAACCTCACCCGTCAGGGAGCCATATTCCACGCAGCTGCATCCTGGTCTGCAAGTAGCATTGCTGATGGTAGCCTTGTGACCAGCCAAAATCCGGCATCCGCCAAGTGTGTCGCCGAAAAAACCGATCACAATTTTACAAAATGTCAATGTGTAACTTGCGGATCGCTTTGATTTCGTGCATAAGGAATGAATAGGACATTATCTTTGGGCTGAACCTTCCTGTAACAGATCATATACTTCAGTAATTTTTTCAATATATTCGAAAAATTGACCACAAAATTCACAATTATAATCAGATCAATATGAGTCAGCAACCTGCCTATCTATTCGCCAAATGGCAAATTAAAGAGGGTCATTTAAACACAGTCCTTAATTTGCTTGCGAAAGTCAGTGAAAAGACCAAAGAGGAAGAGGGCAATTTGTTCTATCAGATTCATCAAGGCAATTCTGATAACAATACCCTTATGTTGTACGAATGTTACAAGGATGAAGCTGCCGTAGCCGCACACCGTAATTCAGAGCATTTTCAAACCATGGTAATCGGGCAAATCGTTCCGCTTCTGGAAAGCAGAGAAGTCCTTTTAGCCAGTTTATTGTTTTAATATTAAAATTACGCCCGTTGCAATATTCAAATTGAAATGCCGCTTGGCTGATCGTCATCGACTTTACCTGGCGATAAAATCGTAGTAAATACACAATTCAATATGGAATCAATCTCAAAAAATCCATTGGGAAGCAATAGACAGATATTCATCATCGGCAATGGAGTAATCGCAAAAGCTTTGGCCGTAGCGTTGACTGTCAATCGAAGCAAGGTGACAATTCTTCGCGGACGTGCAGAGGACGGTGATGTTTCTTCCGAACATATTGAGGTAGAAATCGGAGATAGGGTATTTGCTGCCGATGTGACGATCAGCGCTTTAAGTCATTATGAGGAGCTCAAAGGTTTGATATTGTTAACCAATAAATCATTTGGGAATTCGGAGCTTGCGGACAGGCTTCGGCCAAAAGTCAAACAGTCACCCATTGTTTTTCTTCAAAACGGTCTTCACATTGAAAATTGCTTTATTGAAATGGGGTTTAACGAGCTATACAGATGTGTGTTATTAGCCACCAGCCAGTCTGTTACTGAAAATAAGGTAAGGTTTAAGCTTGTTGCACCTTCGCCGATTGGGGTGATCAGGGGGTCGGAAGAAACGCTGACCGGTATTGTCGAACAGCTGAATACGGATATTTTTTCTTTCCGGGAGGAGGCGGATATACAAGCCGTGATCTGGAAAAAAGTGATCAGCAATTGTGTGTTCAACTCTATTTGTCCCTTACTGGAAACCGATAATGGGATATTTCAGCGAGATGATGCTGTACTCCAAATTGCAAAAACGGTGATCGGAGAGTGTTTGGCCGTCGCCAGGGAAAATGGCATTCGGTTAACAGAAGATGACGTGTTGCAGAACGTGCTTTCTATCAGTAAGATGTCCGATGGGCAGCGAATATCGACGTACCAGGATATTTTAAACAAGCGTGAAACGGAGATCGAAACATTGAATTTTGCAATAGCCAATGTGGCCCGACTGACTGGCAAGGTCGAAGTTCCGGTGACGGCTTTGCTTGGTGAATTGACGAAAATTAAGTCCGGGTTATCAAGAATATGAACCAAACGACATTTCAAAAACCTTACGTCACGACAAAACAGCTCTGGAAAATATTTTCTTTGTAAATATCGCTAAGGTTAATCTGAGGTTGCTTAGGAGCCAATTCAAGTTCCAGCTGAACAGGCAATCCGGGATATGTAAGGAGTGCTTTTTGTATGGATGTGTCAATTTGCGAGGATAAGTATTTATTGAGGTCGGTAAGCACCAGGGTCGTTGAACGCTCCTTTAGTAATTTTTGCATGTCCTTTAAGATGCGGGCCTTGCTGTTGCCATGTTCATTGATCTTGATCAAATTCTGAGCAAGCATCGTAGCCGCATCTTTTGTACGTTTGAGTAATTAGGCCCAAAACCCACATTCCTGATTGGAAACCTGGTAATCCATTGTACTTAGCATTTCCGGGAAATGGTGTTTAGCAGGACTTGAAAGTAACTCTCGTAATAGAAGAGGAAAAGCATTTTACGATCAGGGAAATTTAGGGACTTCGTGTTGACTAAAAAATGGAGATTAAATCACGGGATCTTGTTGGCAATTCACCCAATTGATCAGCGGGGAATGCTCTCAAAAAATGATGTAAATCAGCTGCAACTAATTTCTTGCCTGATATCATCTTCAATTCTTGTGGAGTCGCATAAACGAAATACGACCAGCCGCTGAATGGCGATCCGCTGATTAGAAGTACCTGGTGTTCTTTATTGTAGTTGGCCACCCAGTGTGATCCGGCAAAAACTTCATAGTAACTACGGTTTAGAAAGTTCTCTTCAACAAGCTCATTTAATTTTTTGATTGCCGCGACGTCTTCACGATCGGCACCGTATGTATCGATATAGGCAGCGTTGCTTTTAAGTATTTTTGAAGCAACATAGAACATTCCGGCAAGGACGGTAACGTAAAGAAATACTTTTTTTGAGCTTGTCATACGAAGCATGATATTGCGTGTTAGTTTTCTATCGGCTGTCACTTTTACCTTTGGTTTCGTTGAAGAAATCAACCGCAATTTTACAAAGCATCTCACTTTTTAACTCAGGCATTTCGTGCCTCATGTTTGGGTAAATACACAATTGTCCTTTTTTGAGTGCCCTAAATATTTCAATACTATGATCTAGTTTTATCAAGTCACGATCTCCACGGATTACTAGCACCGGAATATCAATACTGGAAAGCTTGTCGTCTGGAACTTTGATTTCACGTGCCCACATTTTTTGAGTATCCTCCCAAAACTTAATCCACTTATCAGGTTGAGGGTTCATGCTCTGATAATGTTCGAGCCAATCCTTGTCTTCTTTTACTGCTTCAACGGTGTACTGCTTCAACAAATCACGCCCTTCCGGTGTTAATCCGCTAGACTTTGTGTTGGAAGCGCCACTCACGACTTTCTTTATTTTATCTGGTCTGTTTGCTGCAAGCAATAATGAAGTGTTTCCGCCCATACTCCATCCCATTACGTAAGCACTGTCCAATTTTAGCGCATCAATGAGAGCTGAGCAGTAGTCAGCCAACAAGTCACCACTCAAACTGTCGGCTTGTTCCGAGCGACCGTGTCCGGGGGCGTCCGGAGCGATTACTCTGAAATGTTTGGATAACTCGGGTATGATGCTACCTAGATTTTCAATTGAACCAAGTCCTTGATGAAGCAGCAGCAATGGAGTCCCTTGTCCATATTCCTCGTAGTAGATCTTTGTATTGTGTATGGTTAAACGTTTTCCATTGTTTGAGCCATACTTGATGGATTCTCCTGCCTCCTTTGTCTTGTTGCAGCACAGCAGAGAAAAGGTTATCGACAGGTAGAAAAAAAGTTGTCTCATAGCGATCTATTTGTTTGAAAAGCTACATTAGTAATTTTCAAATATGGAAAAGTTTAGCGCTGCTTCAACCATCTACTTAACCCGTTTTATGGTTTTTTAACAATTTTTTTGCTTTCAGTAATGGCTGATTTGGTGCGATTTGCAGTTGCGGTTCATCCAAAACCGTAAAAAAGGCCCCGAACAAAATCCGAGGCCCCTTCAAAAACGTTAAAATTCAACTCTTATACCCCAATCTCCTTTAGCTTCTTATCAGAAGACAAGCTTGCTGAATCCTTGTCGAGGAAGAAAGTGCAACTTTCGTGCAGCTGTAAAATACTGGCCGGATACAGGTTGCTCACATCCTGTTCGATGCTGTCTTTTACGGCCTGGGCTTTGCGCAGGTCGGGGACGGAGCAGACGATATGCGTTGATTTCATGATCTGCTTCACCGACATGCTGATCGCTTGCTTCGGAACGTCGCCGAGTGTGGCAAACCATCCTTCGTTCATTTGTTGCAATCGGCATGGTTCGTCCAGATTTACAACCAGATAGGGCTTCTCTGTTTCAAAATCCGCCGGTGGATCGTTGAATGCCAGGTGACCATTTTCCCCGATTCCCACCAGGGCCACATCGATGGGGTGTGCCGAAATGGCAGCGCTGAGTCTGGCAATTTCGCCATCCAGTCCGGCTTCTCCATCGATCAGGAAGTAAGCCGGCGCAGGGGAAACCTTTTCCAGGAAGCGTTCTTTCAGATACTTACGGAAACTCGCCGGATGGCTTATAGGCAAACTGATGTATTCATCCAGATGGAACATGGTTACTTTTGACCAGTCAATGCCTGCCTCGGAAATTAACTGTTCGATGGTTTCGAACTGGCTCGTTCCCGTAGCCAGGATAATGTTGGCTTTGCCTTTTTCAGAAATAGTCTGGCGGATCAAAATGGCAGCTTCTTTACCAGCCAGCTGGCCTAATTCCTTGCTTGTGTCGGCGATAACAATTTTCATTCAATTCATTGTTTTAAGTCAGTAAAACGGCACCTTATGCCTTTATCTGGGTATTTCCTCCTTTTTTCAGTTCAATATCCACAGGCGCGTTGGTCTGCCATGATCCGGAAGTGAAGTCGGGAACATCGATGGAACCGGACCGGTTGGCTACCGACCATTCCGTGAGCGGTGTGATCACGCTCCATGACGCGGCGTCATATACGTCCTGATCAAGCGGAAGTCCGTTCCGCAGGCAGTCGATCAGCCGCCAGTCCATCAGGAAATCCATTCCGCCATGTCCGCCAACCTTTTTGGCCATTTCCCCGATCTTTTTGATGATCGGCGGCTCATATTTCTTTTCCAGCACTTTGTACTCTTCTTCTGAAAGCCACTCGTGGCCCTGGGAGATTTTTCCGGGCAACGGATATTTCAATGCCGTACCCTTGGTGCCGCTAATGAGGTGAATGCGGGAATAGGGGCGGGGAGATGTCACATCGTGCTGCAGCATGATCGTTTTGCCCTTCGCCGTTTTGATAATCGTCGTATTCATATTGCCACGGAACGTTTTGCCTGCAAACTCTTTGAAATAGGGATCCGTTGCTGCCATGGCATGCGCTTTCTCGGCGATCATGAAGTCGTTGCTGGCCGTCGAAACCAGATAATCCATCTTGTCGCCCCGGTTGATATTCAACACCTGACACACCGGACCCAGGCCGTGAGTGGGGTAGAGGTTACCGTTTTTCTCGTTTTCGCGCAGACGCCAGTTGTTGTAGCGTTTGGTTTTATCAAAGAATGAGTCGTAAATGTTGTGGATATAGGCTCCTTCTACATGGATGATCTCTCCAAAGTATCCCTGACGCGCCATGTTCAAAGTAAGCAATTCGAAGAAATCGTAGCAACAGTTTTCGAGCATCATGCAGTGCTTTTTGGTGCGCTCGGAGGTTTCTACCAGTTTCCAGCAATCCTCTACAGTGGTTGCGACAGGAATTTCGCATGCGACATGTTTGCCATGCTCCATCGCATACAATGCCATGGGTGCATGTAGGGCCCAGGGTGTGCAAATGTAAATGAGGTCAATGTCATCACGTTCACATACTTTTTTCCATTCATTCTCCGAACCTGAATACAGGGTTGGTTTGTGCGACGTTCCTTCGAAGGTTTTTAACGCCGCAGTCGCATTTTCGGGACGGATGTCGCAGAGTGCTTTTACTTCGACATTTTCCAGGAATATGATTCGCTTGATGGCTCCGCCGCCCCGGTTTCCCAGGCCGATATAGGCGATGCGGATGGTATCGATTTTCGGTGCAGCGTAACCCGACATGTTGAATGTCTGGCGATGTGATCCGGAAGCCTGTTTTTTTATTTCCGGCAGACTGGCGGCGGGTTTGGTCGTTGCACATCCCTGCATCGTGCTTCCTGCAAGTCCGAGTCCTCCGAGACCAGTTAATTTTAAAAATTCTCTTTTTTTCATTGTTATATGATTTTTTTGCGGCTCTTATCAGATCATTCAACTATACCTGATCAGGAACGACATATGGTTTGCGATATGCAGCAGTGAGCATTGCGTCTGCTTCCGGGTCATTTGCGAATTTTTCATATTCTCCCATGAATTTAAGTTCACGTCCGAGGCGATAGGATATATTGGCGATCAACGGAAGCGTGGTTGAATAGAACCCCTCGTTGATATCACAATTAAGCAGGTCGTTTTTCCCATCGCGGATCGCGCTCAGGAAATTGGCATAATGTTCTCCGCCACCTGACGCAAGCCTGAACGTGGGATCGTCTACTTTTTTTGGCTCTGCCTTCGACGTAGCAAACGGCGTCGCTTCCCGCTTCCGAAATGCCTTCCAGGTAGATCCGTCCAGTTCAAGGTAGCCGTCTGTGCCATAAAACATGTTCCCAACCCGGATACCCAGACTTGATTCTGCATTGGAATAACGTCCACGGGTCTCGAATTCGAGCATTTTTCCGTCGTCATACTTGAAGAGCGACGTTTGCGTGTTGGGCGTCTGTTGCGCGCATTCGTCAGGATTGATTCCATAAACACCGCCTGCGGAGAAAACAGAAACCGGATGCTCGTTTTTGTTAAGTCCCCACCGCGCTATGTCGAACTGATGCGGGCCTTGGTTTCCGGTGTCTCCGTTGCCGGTATCCCAAAACCAGTGCCAGTTGTAATGTCCTCTCTTTTCATTGTAACGACGGTAAGGTGCGGGTCCGAGCCATTGGTCGTAATGAAGCGTCGCTGGCGGTGTGCTGTCTTTCGCAATACCGAACGAATCCCTGGGTTTGATGCAGATGCCACGAGCTGAAAAAACCTGTCCGATGCCTCCGTCGTGTAAAAATTTCACGGCTTCGATTACATTCGCTATGGATCGGTTTTGAAACCCAACTTGTACACGGACATTGTATTTTCGGGCTGCTTCAATCATTTTTCGGCCTTCAAACACATTGTGTGACGCGGGTTTTTCCACATACACATGCTTTCCGGCCTGGCAAGCCCAGATGGTACCCAATGCGTGCCAGTGATTTGGTGTCGCAAATGAAACCGCATGGATCTCTTTATCGTCGAATACCTTCCGCATATCCCACTCGGTGGCGGGTTTGAAGCCCGATTTGTCCGTTACTGCCTTCACGCCCGCTCCCCAGAATTTTTCATCCACGTCGCACAACGTTTTAATCCTTACGTTACTGCTGTCTTTCAGGTTAGAAAAATTACTGATGTGGTCACTACCACGTCCACTGATGCCGATCACCGCAACATTGATCCGTTCGTTTGCCCCGATAATAGAAGCATAAGATTTTCGGCTGAAGCCCATAGCTCCAATAGCGACCCCGGCGGTACCCAGGAGGCTCTTTTTTATAAATTCTCTTCTTTCAGTCATTGGATTGGTACATTAGGTAACTTGATCAGGTTCAGGATATAAAGCACGGTTAGGTCAGTATCTAGTTGCGAATTCGTCGGTAATTTTTTTGATTTCGCCTTCGGTCAAATGATTGCCCGAACTCACGATGACCCGGTAGCGTAAGGTCAGGGTTTTACCGTTGGTAATTACGTAGTTTAGCGACTCTTTTCCTTTCGTAAAATCCTTCACGCCAAAGGGATTGGTACAAAAAAGGCCGTAACCTCTTGCGTGCCAGTAGGTAGGATAACTTAGGTTTTTGGGATGGTCACCGATCACCAGGGAAATCTTCTCGGATCCGATGTTTCCGGATAAATCCATCCATTTGGCCTTTGTTCCCCAAACCGCATCTCCTGTCACTCCTTCGCTGCTTTTATAGTTTCCAGTGACGCCCGCATTGGACATTTGCTTTACCTTGGTCGGGTTGCCTCGCGCATCCGTAAGTGTTACCTCCTCTTTAGAAGGCAGTTCGAGTTCCCGGGCTACACGAATTCCAAACATACCTTCCTTGGTATCATTCATTTTTACATCACCATGCGTTGCTGTAAGCGTTGTAACCCGGTCGATGATCCTGAGTGAACCCTTTGCAATAAAATGATACTCGGTTTTTTCAGAAAGGACCTCTTTGCCAAAGGGGTCGATCCAGCTTGAAGTGGTAGCTAAAATGCCCTCGCCTTTCCCCGATGTTGCCTTTTCAATACCCAGATGAATAATTTTTCCGCAGCGCACTTTTCTGATTTCGGCAGGTATTTCGTAGGAGTTTCCCCAAAAATCGAAACCGTTTACGTCGCCATAGTTCAGCCAGATTCCAATATGATGCGGGTGATCAGAGCGCTCCCCTGGCCTAGGTTTTAAAGGAAATCCCCTTGTAACCTCCGTACCCGCTGATGTAAGTACCGGATAAAGAATGGGCTTCATTACCGTGTCGGGCCAGGCGTATGCCGTAAAAAGTTTTCCACCGATCGTCACGTCCACTCTTTTTTCGGATTTCACTTCGTGAAATTCAACCCTGAGTTCTGATTTCTGACTAAAAACATCTCCTGAGCTACCCAATACGGTTGCAACTCCTGCCATCATCATATGGATTAAATGTCTCATAAGGGCTAAATATTTAACTTTCCGGTGGAAAAATCACTTTATGACTGTCAAAGGTGCAATGTTTTTCTCAGCACCGTTATAACCTACATTCTGGTTGATGATACCTTGTGTGTTTGCCGTAATAACGAGCGAAGGGATTGGCCAGAGTGCATGAAAAGCAGCCATGTTCGCTGTATTACCCAGCAATTGGATTTTCTTTTCGTAGGTATTATTATATTTCATGACCCGATCAAAAAAGAAATTTTTTGTGCTGAATGTGGCGAGGCTGTACCCACCCAGGCCACCCTTGGCCATGATATACGAAACCCTCACAAGCTCAGAGTGGCGCGGTTCTTCAGCAAACAATTCCCGGGCACGCTCATTCATAATGAAGTCGATCGTTACCTCGCTGCTGGTGATCGGCAGTGCCTTGGCGCGTGTTCGTATTTTGTTGATATCGTCGGCAGCCAAAGCCAGTTGCCCTTTCCAGTAATATGCTTCGGCGCGCATCAGGTACGTTTCAGCCAGCCGGAAGATATACCAGTCGCCATTGCCTCCGACCGGCGTCGCTTTCGGGTCATCCATCGGGTTATACATGATGTAATGCGGCATCGCGTACACGTGCTTGAAAGTATCCACCTGTGCAGCCAGGTATTTTATTTGAACTGGCTTACCAAAATCGATTGATGTTGGGTTGTTGTATTTCAATTCATGGATATCCACCCAGTTGATATCGCTTCTTCTCAAATCAGGTGTCGTCCGCCAGTTGTCGCCTTTGTAAGACCAGATGTCGTATTGGTAGTAACCCGTTAACCTGATGTTGGCATTTCCCCTGCCTAATGAATCGTACATGGGTCCACTTGCAACCATTCCTGCTTTTCCCTGGCTATCAAGTACCTGTGGCTGAAACCATTGTGCGTTGTACATCCGCATGGTGTAGAGGCCAGCAGATCTTGCTCCCGGAGGTGCTTCGTACCGGTCTATCGAGGCAAGGATGGTCTCCGTATTCTGTGCGATGCTGAAATTTTTGGAACGGTGCAGATCCCAGATCAGGTTGCGGTTTGCTTTCGCTGCGTCAATTCCGAACCTGCTGGTCATCAGTGCGTACGGGCCTGTGATCACTTTGTTCGTCGCCTCAATAGCTTTATCAAATTCCATATTGGCCAGATAGACTTTTGCCAGCATATGATTTCCGGCTCCTTTTGAAATCCCTCCCGATTTGGCGGTTACCGGCAACCATTGCACTGCGTATTCCAGGTCAGTTTGTATTTTGGATAAAATTGTCCAGCGGCTATGTGATTGGAAATCAAGTTTTGCACCCTGAATTTCCTCATTGATAAAGGGAACATCACCGTAAGAATTTACAAGACGATAGTACCAGTAAGCGCGATGCCACAATGCTTCTGCAAGAATTGCATTTCTTTCGGCTTCGGTATTCCATTTGATATTGTCAATCCTGGATATCAGTACGTTGGTGTTTTTGATGGTCCCGTAGATTTGGGTGAACATCGCCAGAAAGCGATAATACTGATCGGTATTGGGCGTAAGATTATAGAAATCCAGCTGCGACCAGGGCGATGCCATGTCCGAAGCGGCGAACTCCATGGTGAGGTTGGGCATGGTTCCAGTGTTCTCATTTTTCAAATCCTTGCGCATGGTGATCAAAAGAGATTCAAATCCCGCTTTGTCCACGAAAACATTTTCCGGGCTGAAAAAGGAGAGGGGTTCAGGCTTCAGCCAGCCCGTATCGCAGGACGACTGTGTGATGAGCAGTACAAAAAGTACTGAAAGGATATGTATGAAACGTTTCATGATTCTATTCATTTGTTAATTTTTGACAGACTACAATGACAGGGTTAAGCCAAGTGTGAAATTCCGTGGCATCGGGACGTTGGTCAAACCATTATTTCCATCGGAAGCCCATGCTTCAGGATCCCATCCCGGCCATTTTGTGAGCGTGTACAGGTTTCTGACCGAAGCAAACACACGCATATTATTGAGCTTCAAACGGGTTGCGATCGGAGCCGGCAACGAATACGAAACGTTGACGTCCTGTACTCTCAGATATGACAAGGGTTTGTAAATCTTGATTCCGCCGCCAAAAACGTTTGTATTGGTGTTGAGCCTGGTGTAGCCGTTCGTCGGATTTTCGGGTGTCCAGTAAGGGAAGTCATTGGTATTTCTACGGTCATAGGTGTCCGATCCACCAGTGCGCAATCCTTCGGCAAAGGGCGCTATGTGGCCCAGTTCGCTCCTCAGGAATATCGACGCGGAGAAGTTTTTGAAGAATGTAAATTCGTTTCTGAAACCAATCCGGAACCTTGGCTGACGGTATCCGATAAACATTTTGTCGAGCAGCGCTTCGTATTTGCCATTGGCATCCACATCGGTTGCTTTGAAATCCCCCGGCTGTAATTTATACACCGCAGCTGCGTCCTTTTCGGCCGTCTGCCAGATTCCGGTAACGTCGTAATTCCAAACCCTGTCAAGCGCCTGTCCGGGAAACCACTCGTTGGTGTAATCCGGCAATTCCGTTTTGACTGTTTTACCATCAACCGTTTCTTCTTTGTAATCGCCAAATAGCCTTTTGATCTTGTTTCTGTTAAATGAAAAAACAAGACTGGAACGCCAGCTAAAATTCGGCTTTTCCGTATTAATCGTGTTCACAGTCATTTCAAATCCTTTGTTGCCAAGTTCACCGAGATTTGAGGTAATGTTTTTGAATCCTGTAATCTCAGGAAGCAGACGGTTCATGAGCAAGTTGGAAGTCGTCATATCATAGTATTCCATGCTCAGATCCAGACGGTTTTTCAGGAAACTAACGTCCATCCCCAGGTTGATAGACTCCGTTCTTTCCCAAACGAGGTTCGAGTTTGCGAGCGTGTTGGGATATACGCCTACCTGCGGCGCGGAACCGTCGTAATATTGTGTAGAAAGCAATTGTGCGAGTGCAGAATACGCACCGATGTCGCGGTTACCGTTTACGCCGTATGAAAGCCTGAGTTTCATTTGGCTCACAAAATCAAGATTGAAGAATTTTTCTTCGGATATTTTCCAGGCTAACGCAGCCGCGGGGAAGGTTGCTCTGGGTTGTTTTGTTCCGAATGCAGAGAAGCCGTCACGACGTAAAGATGCTGTCAGCAGGTATTTATCGAGCAGCGTATAGTTCAAGCGGATCATTGCCGCATCACCTGTAATTTGGGTATCGTTGGTCGTTACAGTAGGGCTTATACCGTACTGCAGACCATGAAAGCCAAGGTTTTGATTCGGCACAAAGGCCTGATTGGTGATTGTTGAAGACCAGCCTCTGTTTCTTTCTGAGCTGTAAAGCATAGTCAGGTCAAAGTTGTGGACGCCGACCTTTTTGTTAAAGTGAAGCAAATTATCAAGAATCCATTCGTAGGTGGACGCGTCGTCCCGGGTTCCGTATCCGTTGGAGCGGGTTGATCCGCCAGCAAGGGTTTTTGAAGACCAGAAATCGTAGTCTTTGATTGTCTCGTATCGCGGCTGGAAAGATAATTTGTAGTCAAAGCCGAACGGCAACTTCAATTTGGCATACATGGACGCGAACAGGGTATTGATTTTTCTAAGCCTGTCTTGTCCATAATAATCGATGAGAGGATTGGCTACAGCAAAGCTGTTTGGGTACCACGAAACGTCGCCATTTGTATCAAACATGGATCCGTAAGGACTCATGACGAACATTTGACTAAGGTTTGCGGTTACTGAGCTTTCATCCCGGTCGGCAAACTGCGAGTTGACACCCACATTCAGCCAGTCCGTTACTTTGAAATCGACGTTCAGCCTGGAACGTATTGTTGAAAATTTGTCTCCCCTAATAACGCCTTCGTTATTTTGGTAACCCAATGACCAATAATAGGTTACGTTTTTGGCTCCACCACCAATACTCACGTCGTAGTTTTGGCGAAGTCCCGTTCTTACCACTTCCTTATACCAGTCCACGGTTTTTCCAGCCAGGTAATTTTCTGTTTCAATTGGGAAAAAGCGCAGACGTCCCAGCCACTCCTGCGTGTTGTCTGTCTGTGGATTATTACTGGCCTTTCTCCATTGATCAATCGTTATACCTGCCGGGAGTTGTGTAGGGTTGTCATAATAATAACTCGGGTTGTTTGGGTTGGTAGCCCTTAAGATGTCTCTCCGGAAGGTCAGGTAACCATCCTTGTCGAAGGGCTTGAAGTCGTTGGTTGTCTGCGTGGTACCCACATTTGCAGAGAAGTTTATCACCGGTTTTCCGGTCGTCCCTTTTTTGGTCGTGATCAAAATGACACCACCCGCGGCCCGCGCTCCAAAAACTGCCGCCGAGCTGGCGTCTTTCAGGATATCCATGGTTTCAATATCAGACGGATTAATATCGGCGATGCTTCCGTTGAAAATAACACCGTCCATCACCACCATTGGGTTTGTGGACGCGTTCAGCGATTTTGGTCCACGCACCTGCAGCGAACTTCCACCTGCTGCGGTAGTGTTCTGATTGGCGTTGAAGCCTGCGACAGTTCCTGTGAGCATGTCGGTGAGCTGCGTCATGGGCTGGTTTTTGAAGGTTTTGGCGTCTACACGGATCACGGCTCCGGTAAGGTCACTCTTTTTCATCGTTCCGTATCCCACCACCACCAGTTCATCCAGGGCGCTGATGCTGGGGCTAAGAGCAACATTAAAGGTTGTCTTATTACCAACAGCTGTCTCCTTGAGACCGTATCCTACAAAACTGAACGAAAGTACATCGGCACTTCCCGCCTGAATGGTGAAATGTCCGTCGGCGTTGGTTGTTGTTCCGCGTTGCGTACCTTTTACAATGACTGTTACACCGGGCAAGCCGGATTGCGTGAGGCTGTCAATTACATTTCCATTTACTTCACTCGGACTTTGGGCATAAAGCCAGCCGGGAGCCAACAGAACTAAGAAAAAGAGCACAAATTTTGACTGTGTCATGTTGCGTAATTTAGGGATCATATGATATGGTTTAGGTAATATTTTATACTTTGCCAAAGGATTCTCTGGCACTATTTTTCAGTAATACGTTAGATTCTGTGAATGTCTCATTTTGTAAAACAAGACATGGTCGTTTCTTCTATTTTTGGTATTAAATTTGGAATAATGGCAATCTTACAATGATTATTGCAACCTTCAATGCAAATTTGGAAAAATAGTAGCGGAAACGTTTACGTTAACGTTTCCGAAACGGTAACGTTAACGTAAACGCGAAACTGGCAGGGAAGCAGGGTTTTGGAAAGGGGGCGGGTACAGTGGGTCAAGAGTAACGATAAGGTTTTTAATTTGGATTAAACCATTAATCAGACAGTAATTTATCTTTTATGCGCCGAAGGTATACGACAATTAAGGACATAGCGAAAGCGCTCGATATTTCGATTGCCACCGTTTCAAGAGCACTGCGTGATAAGTACGACGTGAGTCCGGAGACGAGGAAAAAAGTGCTGGAACTGGCTAACGAATTGAATTATAAACCCAACTTCAATGCGACAGGATTGGTGCAGCGAAGCACGCATAATCTGGGGGTGATCATTCCGGGAATTACCAATTATTATTTTTCCACAGTGATCACAGGTATTCAGGAAATTGCCCAGGCCAATGGATTCAACATTGTTCTGTACATCACCAATGATGATCCTGCGATAGAATTGCAGGTATTGAGAAACCTGTCGGGAAGCAGCCTGGACGGTTTGCTGGCTTGTGTTTCGGCTCGGGGTAATAATTATACAAACTTTCAGGAAATGATCGACGACGGTTTGCCGGTGGTCTTTTTTGACCGCGTTGTCAGTTCTATTGAAACTTCAAAAGTGGTTCAGGACGACTATAATGGGGCTTTTACTGCGGTCGAGCATCTTATTAAACAGGGCTACACAAGAATTGCCCACATTACCGGTCCGAAGGAATTACTGCTTACGGAGAACAGGCTCAATGGTTATTACAAGGCACTGGAAACCTATAATCTTCCGGTCCTTGATGGCTTTATCGTTCATTCGGGATTTTCTCAAAAAGACGGAGAAGCAGATACGATCCATTTGTTTGAAGAAAAAAAGGAAAATCCAGATGCCCTGTTTGCTGTTTGTGACCGGAAAGGAATCGGCGCCATCCTAACCCTTAGAAAATTGAATATTCGTGTAGGAAAGGAGGTAGGAGTGATTGGTTTTACCAATGACCCGATGTCGGAAATCATATCGCCAACATTGTCGACTGTTGCAGAACCTGCTTATGAAATTGGTAAAACGAGCTGCGAATTGCTGCTGAAGCATATCCGGAAAATCAATTTTCCTGCAGAGGAGATCACGCTTTCCGGAGAATTGATCGAACGTGATTCAACGCGCAGATGATGTGCGTTCATGAAGCAGGGACCTCAGTATTGGTGGTCCGCCTTAGGATCAGTTTAAAAATAGTATGACTTTTTGTTTTGAGTTATTGAAGGCTGTGGAAAATAGAGTGTCAGGACGTGTAGGTACCCTTTTTTTATTCGCATTGCTATATACGCAATGCGGTTCATTTTTGTGTTGTCAAGATGCTGTTTGAGGTAATTGAATGGATTATGCATGCAACTTTCTCGGAAAGTATATACTATAACGTTTTTTTGTGAGATCCTGTCTTAGCAAATTGGATAGACCCTTTTTGCGAAGCTGACAACAAGGACTGATCTGGGGCGACCTGATGTAATTATGATAAAAACAGAATGCGGGTGCATGTTCGGCATGCAAAAGACATCCGGTTGGAAAGTCTTGAAGTTGCGAAAACTTATTGTGGGCTGCTGCCTTGGGTATTATAGCCGGAATGCAAGACAAGGGCGATGCGTCGGCTTTGCCAGGTATTGTACAAAATAGCTGGTCAGTCAAATCTGAATGTTCTCAATTCCAAATTGTTTATCGGAATGAAGTACATTTGGCCCGAAACTTTGTAAGCGCTGTGCGGGAATAAAATGAACCAGATACCAATAAGACATATCGATCCAATGTTGAAGGAGCCGGACTTTTCGGGTAGCTTCAGTATAAGGGACGTTGGAAACTTATTATCCGGCAACGATATGCTTCAGGAGCTTCATAGGCACAGTTTCTTTTATGTTCTCGTACTGGAAAAAGGAATGGGCGAGCATGACATAGATTTTATTTCTTACCCGGTACAAAACCATTCCGTTTTTTTTATGCGCCCCGGTCAGGTACATGCACTTTCCCTGAGGAACGGCAGCACGGGTTATTTGATGGAGTTTGCAAATGATTTCTATTCACCGTTTGAAAAACAGGCCAGTCAGGTACTGAGAAAGGTAAGTAGTAAAAATTATTGCCAGGTTGATGCTGATCGGTTTGGCAGGTTGTATTCGATCCTGACATACATTTTTCAAGAGTATCGCGAGAAGCAGGAAAAATATTTGGAAGTCATCAAATCAAGCCTGGATATTTTTTTTATTGAACTCGTCCGGCAAAGCAGGGATCCTCAAAGTGTTTCAAGTGTGACCAGTCAATATATGCAGGATCGTTTGGAGGAGCTTTTGGAATTGATAGCCCTTCATGCAGCCAACGACAAGCAGGTCTCATATTATGCTCAACTGTTGAATATGACACCCTATCAGCTAAATGCGGTTACCAAGTCAACTTTGGGTAAAACCTGCTCCCAACTGATCAATGACTATGTGATATTGGAAGCAAAAAGGTATCTTTTGGCAACATCCAATCAGGTAAACCAAATCGCGTATCACCTGGGTTACGACGATGTTTCTTACTTTGTCAGGTTCTTTAAAAAACATTCCGGGCATTCTCCCGATGCATTCCGGCAGAACTTCAAATGAATCCTGCTTAACTATAGTTTTGTCCTACCTGAGAATTTAGCAGAAAAATACCTTTGCACAACACAAAATCATCGATGCAAAAGTAATTCTCACAGTATGAAAACAAAAGCTAAGTTAATCGGATCTTTGAAGATTTGGGCCGTAATCTACCCGTCCATTACGTTATTTCTTTATTTGTTCGGACATCAATTGTCTGGATTGCCATTGCACGAAAGAACCTTCATTCTGACGATCATCCTGGTCCCCTGGATTGTATTTATTGGCATTCCGTCCTTGGATTTTCTCATCCGCCTGATCTCCTCAAAACCCAATCCCACACAGGGCGCGGTTAAAGATTTCAAGGGGCGTTGAGCTGGATTACGATATTGGCCAGACAGATCTTTCTTATAACCATTTGTGAATCAGATTTTTTCAATCATTTTAATTTCAAAATCTTATAGCATGACACACGAGAAAACTTTCGATGTAATCATTATCGGAGGGAGTTATGCCGGATTAGCCGCTGGTATGGCGTTGGGTAGGGCACTAATGCAGGTGTTAATCATTGACGATGGAGACCCCTGCAACCGGCAAACCCCTCATTCGCATAACTTTATTACGCAGGATGGTAAAACCCCTCAAGAAATTTCGGTGCTTGCAACGCGGCAAGTACAGTTATACGATACGGTGAAGTTCTTCCATGGACTTGCAAGCAGCGGAGTAAAAACAAAAACCGGTTTTGAAATTCAGGTGACCTCAGGCGAAAGCTTTCGATCAAAAAAAGTAATTTTTGCAACAGGTATCCGGGATATTTTGCCTGATATCCATGGATCGGCGGCATGTTGGGGTGTATCTGTGCTTCATTGTCCCTTTTGTCATGGTTACGAAGTGAGAAATGAGCCTACCGGGATATTGGGCAATGGAGAATATGGGTTTGAATTAGCTAAACTGATTTCTAATTGGACTGCAAATCTAACACTGTATACCAGTGGGCAATCGGCTTTAACAGCAGAACTAACCGAAAAGCTGGAAAAACGTCACATTGAAATTGTGCAAAAGGAAATTGTGAGATTCAACCATACGAATGGAGAAGTCGGGAGTATTGTTTTCAAAGATGGTACAGAATCTTTCGTGAAAGCGATTTACGTACGTACTCCATTTGAACAAAATAGCTGGATTCCGGAATCGATAGGCTGCGAATTGACAGATGATGGGTATATTACAGTTGATGCCTTTCAGGAAACATCAGTGAATGGAGCGTTTGCATGCGGCGACAATTCAGCCCGTATGCGAACCGTCGCGAATGCAGTTGCGGCTGGAACCACAGCGGGAATGATGGTAAGTAAGAAGATTATTTTTGAAGAATTTTGAAAAAAATGCGAACAGCATCTTGAGGTCGGTGTTGTATAGAATGGTTTAATAGGTCATTTGAATAGTAAATGTCCACCCAATTTCTGTTTACTATTGAATTTGAAATAATGACTCCATTTAACAAGCGTCTTTAAATTGTATTTGCCATAATTGTGCTCAGTTCTGGCAGCGGTATTGGCCAGAATACAGCGATAAAGTGAAGCCTTTGATTAAGGATTTGTGCACCACTGATCCATCCGCTCACGTTTTTAATTACAAAATTTATATTTACCCGTCAAACGATATGGTGGCTAATGTTCCTCAGGATGATGAGGGGGGACACTTTAACATGCGCGACTACCGTATTTTTTCAATGGACAAGATCGATTGTCCGGTAACTGACCATGGCATCGCGCTGGATCTCAAAGATATTCCCTGGGCCAGTCGTCAATTGTGGGCGCCGCACGCTGCTTAAAAGAACTGGACATATTATTTGTATTTTCCTGCAAAAGACAATGAAGACTTATTCTGAATTGGCGTAGCAGCCAGCAGGTCTCCAATGAGGCCTTAACTCTGAGCCAAAGCCTATACCGGTCATTTACAGCATTGATCTTGCCGTGTTTACCGATACAGATGGAACATCAAATATGTATTTCGGGGGGATAAGGGGCGGGCAGCTGCAAAGATGGAATACCGGCAGTTACAACAAAACCCACTGACGGGTTCGGGGAAAGGTCATGAGAAAGAGTCGGCGCTGAATGCAAAAGTTGCGCGCATGAGCAAGGATATGCTCACTTTTGATGAGCAGGTACGGGACGTGAAAACTATCGATCAAGAAGGGAAGTCCCCTGCTGGGTGGTGATCTTGACCGCCGCTTTTTTAAAGGAGCCTGGCTGCATAGATATAACGGTAAGTATTATTTCTCCTATTCAACAGGGGATAGGCATTTTCTTTGCTACGCAGAGAGTAATTCTCCGTACGGACCGCTCACTTATAAAGGCGTCATTATGAATCCTGTACAGGGCTGGACGACGCATCATTCTATCGTCGAATTTAAAGGAAAATGGTATATTTTTTATCACGACACGGAGATATCCGGAAAAACGCATCTGATGAATATTAAAGTGCGTGAGCTGATACGCGGTAAAGACGGCTCTATACAAACGAATGAACGCTGAGCACTTCCGGTTGATATTTGGGACTGTCTGAAATCAGGTATTGAGTAATAGAAAATTTGGCTGTAATTTGAGGGCAACAACATCTAACCTTTAAACAAAACATAGTATGAATATCGAAAGGCGCGATTTCTTGTCAACGCTGACCCTGGCCGGTGCGGCAACGTTGTTTTCCGGAAACTCATTGTTGGCGTCATTATCGCCCAAAAAAGATAAACTGGGTATTGCTCTTGTAGGACTTGGATATTACAGCACGGACCTACTCGCTCCGGCGCTGCAATTGACGGAGAAATGTTACCTGGCTGGGATCGTAACGGGTACGCCTGCCAAAGCAGAGACCTGGAAAGCCAAATACAATATCCCGGATAAGAACATCTACAACTATCAGAATTTCGATACGATTGCCAACAATCCGGATATCGATATTGTATACGTGGTATTGCCGCCGTCCATGCATCGCGAATTTGTGGTGCGTGCTGCCAAAGCAGGTAAGCATGTGTTCTGCGAGAAACCGATGGCACCCTCGGTTGCTGACTGTGAGGCGATGATCAGTGCATGCAAAAGTAATAAAGTGAAGCTGGCCATTGGCTATCGCTGCCAGCATGACCCGAACATCCAGGCGTACATGCAGGTTGCGAAAGATAAGAAATTTGGAAAGGTGAAGATGGTCACAAGTGCAGCTGGATATGTTGACAACAGAACCACCCACTGGAAACAGAACAAGGCTCTTGGCGGCGGAGTGATGGGCGACATGGGCGTTTATGCACTGCAAGGTGCAAGACTTGCCACGGGTGAGGAACCCATCAGCGTGATTGCTCAGGCGTCCACGACGCGCCCAGACATTTACAAGGAAGTGGAAGAAACCATGATGTTTATGCTCGACTTTCCAAGTGGTGCCCGCGCATCCTGTCAGACCAGCTTTGGCATCAACATGAATTACCTACAGGTAAATTATGAAAAAGGCTGGGTGAAAATGGAACCGCATTCAGGTTATACAGGTAATAAGGGCAGCATGTCGGACGGGACCATTGTAAATTTTCCTTTAAAAAGCCAGCAGGCCAAGCAGATGGACGAGGATGTTACAGCTATTTTGACCGGAGCGGACCTGATTGCTCCCGGAGAAGAAGGGCTTCGTGATATCCGGGTTGTAGAAGCCATTTACAAGTCTGTGGCTTCCGGTAAAACCGTCAAGATTTAATTGGTTTCCAGATATTGTTTTTAACCTAGCGGTACGCTTTTCAAGGAGAGCTCAAAAGGATTGAGCTCTCCTTATTTATTAATTACTATGCTTTTGAAATACTCGAATGCGCAACGCTCAGGCAATATATTTCAATTTTAAGGCTGTTGCCAGATTGAAAAAACCCTGTACGGAATACGGTTTGACAAAGTAGTCGCTAAGCCCCGATTCCATAGCTTTTTTAACAAACAGCTTATCGGATGAGGTGGACAACATGACCGTGGGAATGGCTGGAATATTTGGTATCGACTTGATGGCTTCGAAAGTCTCAAGGCCATTCATAAGCGGCATGTTCATATCTAAAACGATCAAGGTGGGATCTGTATCTGTACTTTCCAGCAAATTTATCAATTCAACCCCGTTTTCAGCTTCTACGATTTGCGTATCGGCATCGACCTTCAGCAAAGCTTCTGTTAGAAAAAGCCTGTCATCCTCGTCATCATCAGCAATAAAAACAACTTTTTGTCCCCGTTTTCTTGAATTTTCCACGTTCTATGTTTTATGCCCAGTTCTTCATAGAAATCCGGTCTGCCTTAAACGACATAGGAACCACCGTAAATGAAATCAAAATTAGTTAAATAATATCGGGCACGCTATTTGAATGAATGTTAAATGTGATATTCACGAATGGATGTGGGGAACTTAATACTACAAACGTGTCAGAAAACATTAATTGCCTCTTGATTGACGATGATCTTGATGATCATGAGTTTTTTTCGCAAGCTATGAAGGATAATTATCCGCTTGTGGACTGCGATTTTGCGACCAATCGTCAGGAAGTAATCTCAGGATTGGAAAATCATTCGATTCAGGTGCCTCAATATATATTTATGGATTGGAGCATGCCAAACATTGGCGCAGAGGATTACATAAGGCAACTGCATGAGTTGGTTTGTCTGAAAGATTCAAGGATATTTATTTTATCCGGATATCTGCCTGAGTTAACGAATCAAAATATGAGGGAGCTTGGGATTGAGAAATTCTTGTTGAAACAAAATAGCATCGGTTTGCTTTCTAAAGAGCTGGACCAGGCCTTTCGTCGGATCGCTTAATCGCCCCTGGTTTTATTCCGGACAAGTTTGTCTGGAAGACGATTTGCGACCCCAGATTTCGATATTTTGAACCATTGGATCAATCGCCATACCGTTGAATCAATGAGGTGATCTACTAATAATCTTTGTTACTACTTTCGGATTCCGATCAATCTTCTTGATCGTTGAGGAGGGTATTATCAGATAAGAACTTCGGTTTCCGGGGTTCTTTTTTTGTGCCTAATGACGACTATTACCCGAAAATTCACGAGCAGCTATGTCAACGGCGGACGGACCGCATCCTCTGCCTGTTTCGCGAAATAGATCTGACTTAGCTCTTTAAAACCAGCGAGCGTTTTCTCATTGGAAACACCTTTTGATAATCTGAGCTCATGATCAAACATCGCCCGCAGAAACAGGATTCTCCATCGCCAGGCCAACTTCGTTTTTTCGGGAAGGCTAGAGTCTACGGCCTGAAGTAACTCGTAAGCCTTTTTTGCTCCGTGATCCTCCTTTGGTATCCTGAATTTTGTAGTTGGGCTATGGGCTCCCTTTTCCCTGAATGAGCGAAGGCCGTGGTTTTTTTCCATTATCGAAATGGCTTCCATAATCTTGTTGGCATGCGTGGTCGAGAATTCATAGGACACATAATCCCTTACACTATCAGCGGCGGGTTTACGGCTGTCCCAATAAAACTGACTGTAAATCACTTTATTGATGTCCTCAAACAAGCCTTCGGAATACGGATAGCCACCGGCAACTTTGTCACTGACCGTGTTCCATAGGGTTTGAAACCGGGCAGGCAACGGATTTGCACCAAATCCGCCCCATGGAAATGACTCCCACATACTTATTTCAGGGAAATTGAGTAGCGGCAAATTTCCAGGCACGGGATTGTTCAGCAGATACTTCGGAAAGGTCTCGTGCGAGTCGGCCATGATGTAGTCTACCGGAGGTTTTTCTTTTTTATACGCTGCGGCCAGCCCAGCCCATTCGCCTTCGTCTTCCACCACATCAAAGAGCCAGGTTGACTGGACCAATTTAGCTCCGGGTAATTTTTTCGCTGCCACTGCGGCAATTAGCTTTGTCATTTTCAGGTAGCCATTGCTTCCCCATGGAGTACACTGTTTACACCCGCAACCACCCTGATCATACGGCCATACACTGAAATAATCGAGCGTTAGGCCACGTTTCTTGAATTCATCAAGTTCCTCTTCGATCTGCTTCAAAATTAATTCGGTACCGCCCGGCTGGGACGGACATATCTCTACACCATACTGCCCTCTTAACTTGATCTGTAGCGGTGCAGTCAGTCGAAGTGCGGTTGGAGTGGAGTTATAGCCTTCATTTCCGAGGACAGTGATCATGGTTTTCATTCCGGCACTTTTTCCGGCTTCCAAAAGCAGTGATAACCGATCGAGCATACGTTGCGCTTCCGGATCTTTTATTCCGGTGAAATGATGCATATCGAACCACACATTCAGGCTGTTGTAGCCCCAGAGTACCAGCTCCTCAATATACGCTGTGACTTTTTCAATAGGCGCGTCGTGGTAAAAGTTATGAAAATGGGTGGCAAAATAGATCATCCGAAAAGGCTTTTCCGGTACAGATAAACCCCGCCAGGTTCCCGGCGCGAACCCATTTGTTGTTAATGCCGCGGTATGGAGGAATTTGCCGATTCCAAAGAGAATGCCATGTGTGTCGCCAGCCGTAATCGCGATACTCTGCCCGTCCCGCTCTTCAATTCTGAACGACTCGGCAGGCATTGATTGCGGAACAACTGACAGGAGAACATCCAGCCTGTCGGCGTTGTCATTGAAAAAATCCAGGCCGGTTCGATCTGAAATAATCCGTCTGACTATTCGGATTGCATTAACTGTAATCGCGTCGGGGTTATCCTGTGTAATAAAATTGATGTACCTATAATTCTTATTTACCGGCATTCGTGGCACAATATCGCCTGGACCTGGCATTCGGGCCTTATCCGAAAGCAACTGAGCAGAGGCGGAGGTCGTGGAAAGGGCTAATCCGGCCAGTGATGAAGTCTTAAGAAATTGTCTGCGGTTATTCATTTTTAGTTGACTGAGATTGTGTAGCGTGCAATATGTCGTTTGTCCACAGGGAATATGCACAATGCAATGCTTTTCTTGAGTACACAGCTATCCATTGTTCAGGCTATCCAGAATTGGCAAGCTATTCCTCATAAGGCGTCATCTCGACAACTGGTAACAGAACTAATTCTGCCATTTTGCTCAGATATCGATCCAAAGCATAACAATCCCCAATCAGGATGCTTTGCTGGGAACCTTCGGTGAGCGTTGTTGAAAAATAACAGCCACCACCGCTTCGGCCAGGCATTACATTCTGGAGGTGAAATTTAGCTAATACCTTTAGTGGAAAAATCATAGCGTTGTCAAGGTTTGCGAAACCGACTTTGGCACCTGGCTCATCAGTCCAAATGATAAATTTATTTTTCCCGTCGGTTAGGTTGCTGGCTACGATCTGAGGCGTTCGTTTGAAATACGGCGAGCGGCGGAAATCTGAACCAATCTGAAAATCGTTTTCCAGGAGAAGGAATTTGCTGACTGTTCCTTTTAATTCATATTCGTGATCAGTAAGATAATCTGGGTAGATCCGTTCGTTTCGAACGCTCAGAAAGGCATAACCTGACTCGTACGAAGACGCACTGTCATACCAGTAAACCAACGAAAATTTTAACCCGTTGAGCAGCCAATGGCAGGCATTCTGATCTTTTCTTTCATAGCCATCAATCGCCTCACCCATCATTTCGCAGAGCGCATTTTTTGCCAGAAAATAATTTTGATCTCCATTGCCCTTAATTCGCAGGTTTATATAAAAATTGTCGAGAGGGACGTCAAGACGCACATGGGGTAAATAATAGCGCCAGTCGTCAAGCAACAGATTGCCAAGCCTGACCGGGTACTGAAACCGGATTTCAGTCAGTCCATATTCGTTGGTTGTTTGGTAAACACAAGGCAATCCTGCCAATGCTTCCGATGTCATATCCCAGCTGATCCACTGTCGCGGAGAAGCGCACACCCAAAAGCCAGCTGTAAGTTCTTTTGCAAAATCAATTGTCTGGTCCGCGGAAACCGTAACCTCGCAGTTATCCACCGTCTCAGCTCTCCATAATTCCACTTTCACGGGTTTTTTGTGGGCCAGGTTTTCAAAAAACTTTGCAGGATCCAGTGAAAGTTGATGCGATAGATATTGGAAAAACAATTCAAATCCGATAGCGGAACATGGAATGAAATGCTGGTGGTAGTCATTGATTACCAGATTTTGGCCGTTTTCAGTCGTGTACAAGTATAGGTATTGAAGTTGTGTTAGATCTATAACGGTCTCCCGATAACCTTTTTTGAGAGAATAGAAGACCTTATCACCTGAAACCAGAACTTCTGCCTCTGGCTTCACACCCACAGGAGCTGGCTTGTGGGAGTCAATCAACCAATTTATCCAGCGATTCATAGCGATTTATCTGTTTTGGGACCTAATTAAAATGTGCAGGTTGCCTTGTTCTGCTTTGCCTGTTTCAATTCCGACATATTCACTGGCTCGTCACTACGACCGGTCAAAGCAAGTGAGCTGCTCATGAAACAATTTCTTCGCAGGCTTTGTCCTGCTTGGGCGGCACTTGAAAGACATTCCCGTGGCGGTGCAAACTTATACAGGAATGACGTAAGCTGTTATTTCAAAGGGTAATTCCTGAAATGTTTTCGCTTTGTTCTTATTTAGTCTTTGCGGTAGCCGGACAATGAATTTGTAAGGAAGGGATATGAAACTGAATTTAAAATCGATCCGGCTAGCCTTTTTAACTGCCCCAATATTGTTTTTTACTAGTCCTTCCTTTTCGCAGCAGGACCCCAGGAACATCGCTTCCGGCAATATTATTCCGGATGAAAGTTACAGTGATCAGCCATATATTGTCAAAACCAATGATGGTGCATGGCTTTGTGTGCTGACAACCGGCATAAGCCATGAAGGCGAATCGGGACAACATGTTATTTCCCAGAGGAGTCTGGATCAGGGAAAAACCTGGATCGACAAAGCAGATGTGGAACCTGCAAAAGGCCCAGAGGCATCTTATGCCGTACTTTTGAAAGCGCCTTCGGGAAGGATATTTGTATTTTACAATCACAATACAGACAACACACGCGCCGTAAAAGGAGACAGTCCGCCGTACAAGGATAGTCTTGTGAAACGTGTCGATAGCCAGGGGTATTTCGTATTCAAGTACTCCGATGACAACGGAAAAACCTGGTCAGCCAACAGAACGACTATTCCGGTGAGGAACTTTGAGATTGATCGGAGGAATCCCTATCAGGGCAAAATTCAGTACTTCTGGAACGTTGGCCGTGCATTTGCCTTTGAGAAATCCGCCTTTGTTCCTATTCACAAGGTTGGAGGGTTCGGAGATGGGTTTTTCACAAGCAGCGAAGGCGCACTGTTACAAAGTGCAGACCTGCTTTCGGCGGGAGATCCCTCGAAGGCTACCTGGCAGACATTGCCAGACGGGGAGGTCGGGCTTCGCACGCCTGCAAAAATTGGTGGACCCATTGCCGAAGAACAAAATCTTGTGGTGTTGAGCGACGGCACGTTTTTCTGCGTTTACAGAACGATAGACGGATATCCTGTTTTTACATACAGCCGCGATCGGGGACATTCCTGGGATCCGCCGCAATACATGAGGTACGCCAACGGCCGGTTGATGAAGCATCCGCGTGCAGCGAACTTCGTATGGAAATGTGAAAATGGAAAGTACTTGTACTGGTTTCATAACCACGGCGGCTCGTTTGTCGGCAATCATCCCAACCGCAGAAACATGGCTTATGAAGATCGTAATCCCGCCTGGGTCAGCGGAGGAGTAGAGTCGGATTCTCCAAAGGGAAAGATCATTCAATGGACTCAGCCAGAGGTATTACTATATGATGATGATCCGATGATCAGGATGAGTTACCCGGATCTTGTGGAGGATATGGGTAACTACTACATCACCGAAACGCAAAAAGATATTGCACGTGTACACCAGATCAATCCTAAGTTGCTCAATGATTTATGGGGACAGCTGGATAATAAGACCAGCGTAACTGCCGGAATCAGCGCCAGTTGGAATAATCGGGAAGGTAAGAATAACAGCGTCGTTTCTATACCCTTTTTGCCTGAATTTGTGAAGCGTGATCCTGCGAGAATGGATGGTGGCGGAATGATGCTCCGCAATGGTTTTGCAGTCGAAATTGCTTTTAAACTAAAAAATTTTTCCGGTAGTCCGATCCTTCTTGACGCCCGCGATTCCACCGGAAAAGGCTGGTTCGTGAGGATAAATGATAAAAACTCCCTTGAACTGGCATTGAATGACGGCAAGGTTCAGTCGTCATGGAGCTGCGATGCACACGTTATCACACCTGGTAAGGATCACTATGCAACGATCATTGTCGACGGCGGTCCCAGAATCATTTCTTTTGTAATAGATGGGATCCTTAATGATGGCGGAGAAACGAGGCAGTTTGGATGGGGGCGGTTTAATCCATACCTCAAATCGCTCGCTGGCGCGGGGTCGGTAAAAATAGGGGAGGAGAAAAATGATGTAATCAGCAAATTCACTTTTTACGCCCGCGCCCTGAGCACCTCGGAGGCCGTCGGTAATTACAAATACAACCTAAAAAAGTAACCAAATCATTCACTATGAAGCCCTTGTTTTTTATTCTGATTCTGATTTTTACAAATGCAGGTTCGCTAAACGCGCAAACATCCGATGAACGAGCTGTGGCAGAGGCGGTAGAGATGTTTCGAAAGACAATGGTTGACCCCGATCAGGAAATGTTCGATCGTCTCACTTCAGGGGCGCTGACATACGGTCATTCCAATGGCCTGGTTGAAGATAAAAAAACCTGTATCGAATCCATGGTTACGGGCAAATATGATTTTGAGTCTATTGAACTTTCCGAACAGACCGTAAAAGTGATGGATAAAACGGCAATTGTCCGGCATTCCTTTTTTGCTCATACCCATGATGCAGGTAAAGACCCGGGTACTGTAAAACTCAAAGTATTGACAGTGTGGCAAAAAGAAAATGGAAAATGGCGCTTGCTCGCCCGACAGGCGGTGCGACTCTGAAAATTTGAAGATCCTGGCCAAAGAGAGGGAAAATCCGCTCCTTCTGGCCGGGATGAATATTACTGATTGTCAGAACATTGACCGGCACAAAGAACGGCTAGTTCGACACGATCCGAAATTCGACTCTACGATTCTGTTGCCTTCCGGCGTCCGTTGCGTTCGTCGCTGAAGGCTCCTTTTCCCCGTAACCTCTGGCTGTTAACCTGGATGCATCGTCAATTTGATCCTGTAAATAGTATAGCACTGCCTTCGCCCTGTTTTGAGACAACGCAAAATTGGAATTATCATCACCTACATTGTCTGTGTGCCCGGCGATTTCAACTTTAACGGAGCGATTAGCTTTTAGGAATGCCCCAATTCTTTTGAGTTCCGCGTAGGACTTACGTAACAGAACGGGGCTTCCTGTTTCAAAAAATATGTTGTTCAATGTCAACTTAGCTCCAACCTCATCGTTTGATATAATCGTGATTGGCTTTAACGTAACCAGCTCTGTTTTTTGAACTGCGGTTGTCAGATCAAAATTCTGTGAACTGGCGATCTGATTGTCTTTTGTGAGCGCGGTGATACTGTATTGTTGCCCTATCGGTAAATCTATTGAATAGCTGCCATTTTGCGCTGGTATAACTTCTCCGATCCGAACCCCTGTTTCCAGATTCTCATAAATGACTCTCAAAGAGCGGTAATCAATCGTTTGACCTGAGATTATTCGTCCACTCACTTTTACCGTGGATCCGGTAGGTTGGCCAGCCTTGGTTTTACTTCCTGGGCTCACCTGTACTGTTCCCGTGTTGCCGGATACAACGTTCTCAAAGTCTCCCCACATCAGCAATTCGTAATTGCCCTCTCGCCCGTCCGTTGATTTAAGGTTGAGCTTGTATTCATTTTTTTTGATCAGAGTAAAACTCTCGTCAATAAACCGATTGGTTGATGCGGAGTAAAATGATGATCTGATTTCTTGTTGATAAGCATCAGAAAGTGTGATTTCGGCACCTGCCTGAGTTGAACGGTATATCGTCTCAATCACCCCCTCCCTGGCCGTAAAAATGTATTCCTGATTCGGTTTATTGGATGAAAATGTGCCTTTGATGTGCTTAAATTGAGTTGGCAGCCGAACAGGATTTTGTATAAGATTACCAACGACCTCTATTTTGTACTGACCTCTGTCGTTGGGCTGTTGGGTAGCCACCACAATTTTGTAGGTTCCCTTACGCTGAACCTGATCGATGACATAGTGCACACCTGGTCCTCCTCCGCTGGCACCCCAGTTGACGAGGCCATTGGGGTCCACGACAGCGACCATAATGGGTACCCCGTTTGATTCAACATTGATATCATAGACGCTACCTTGCTCAGGTTCAAAGGTATAGGAATGATTTCTCGGTGAAAAATAATTGTCGCCCGCTCCTCCGCCACCTTCCTCATCAAACGCCACCTGATCCTGATGCCAGTAGACAGCCGCCTTTCTTTGTATGTTCTGAATGCCCGCGCCAAAAATCATGGCGTAGTTACCAATGGCGTATCGGTCCACTACGCAAATGACGACCTTATAAGTACCCGCACGAATAAAATTAAATTCTTGTGACCGGTTTTGATAATATAAATTCCCAAGCTGCTGCCCTGTCAAGGTGTAGACCGTTGCATTGAAATTCATACTGGATTCGTAGGCGATACTTATCTTGGAATTGTCCCGAAGTACGTCAAACGTGATGGTGTGGTTTCTTGGGGATGCACAGTTTTCTCCTCCGGCACCATAAGCATTCCATTCACCTCTTAGCGTTGTACCCCTACCCATAGGTGAGCCTCCAATCGGCTCGCCGTTTACAATAACGGCTTGCTTGAGACTGTTCCAAAATCCTCCCTTTTTCTTTTCACCGGACCCTGAATCGTTTTGGCCATGAGATACTGAACCCAACAGAAGGCTCAGTGTGATAATTGCTGCCGCTATGCGACAACTGGTTGGAATGGTCACGTTTTTCATTTTTACTAACATTGAAATTATTGATCAGCTATAAAAATTGACCGAATTTCCTTGCAGGGCAACAGTGATCTGACAAATGGGCTCTTTCTTCTGATGAAAATCAACTATTTTCTAAATAAGTTGACGCGAAAAAGATTGTAGTAGCATTTTCTATTTTTTCAGGCCGATTGTTTATCGCATTTTCTTAGATTTGATTTGCAACGTTAATATTCTTCACATGCCTGGATGGCCTATATTTGTCTTTTTAGTTCTCTCTTTACCATTCCAGGCTATATCGCAATCGTTCCCGGTTAACCCAGAGAAACTTCGCTATGCAAGGGAGTTAGAAGACGAGGCAATGACGAATAAAGACTCGTTAATGCTCGCCGAAGCCTATTATTTATATGGAAAGGCTTATTCTTTTGCCGGGAACGCAGCCACTTCTCAAAGTTATTTTCTCAAATCACTTGCTGTGCTGGAGTCACGGGGAGATTCCTATGAACTGGGCCGCATTTATTGTCGGCTTTCCGAAAATCGCAGCTTTCTTAGGAAAGGAGAAGGGATGAAATACATTCGGTTATCACTGGGTGTTTTCGAAAGGATTGGTTCCTTGAAAGGACAGGTGGTGGCATATGGAATACTTGGACAGTTGTACGACCAACAAAGCCGGAAATCGAAAGACAAGGTTGGACTTGATAATGCTCTGAAAAGTTTCAGGAAAGTGGAATCACTGGGCAGCCAACTAAAGGATACCATCGTTATCGGAGAAGCAAATTTACAATTGGCCGATTTTTATGGTCACGGCAACGCTGCAGCCATTCCCTTCCTGGAAAAGGCATTGAGGTTTTTGTCGGTCAAGAACAGTAAACGGGCGAGGCTGGTTGCCATGACAAACCTTGCGGATGCGTATATCGAATCCAATCAATTGAAAAGGGGCTATGAGCTTGCAATGGCAGCCCGCGATAATTATCGGCAAAACCATATGTCCGATATTGAGCTGGAAAAGGGTTTGGAATTGGTTCTGATCAAATACTATGAATCTACAAATCAATCGAAGGAAGCACTTAGATTGTATAAGGAACTAAACGCCAAAGAGAATCATCAGTTTCAAAAGGATAAAGACGAGGCGTTCTTAAGGCTTCAGACAGAATACGAAACCGGTAAAAAGGATGCTTTGCTTACGCTCCAGAAACGAGAACTCGGGCTCAACAGTGTGCTATTGCAATCACAAAGAAACTTTATGATCCTGGCCGTTGGTCTGCTGGTTTTGGCTACCGGGATGAGTATTGTATTCTTTCGCATCTCGCGCAAGAACAGGCGGACCAGCCAAAAAAATGAACAACTTGTCCGGGAACAAAATCACCGTGTGAAAAATAATCTGCAGATGATTTCAAGCCTTCTGAGCATGCAGGCAAGATTTCTTACGGATTCGGACGCCAGAGACATACTGCGGGAGAGCCGGCTGCGTGTACAGTCGATGGCGATCATTCAGCGTAAACTTTACGACGGGCCAAACCTGGCGGAGGTAAATCTGGCAGATTTTATTCCTGAACTTGCCGAGGCCGTTCTTCTGGCATGTGGTTATGCAGAAGCAAAGCAGACCTATCTTGTTGACTCCGTGTGTATTGATGTGGATAGGACCACCTCAGTTGGACTGATTCTCACTGAGTTGGTTATAAATGCCTGCAAGTATGCCTTTGCTGACAATCCAGAGCCGTTATTGGTCGTCGAATGCAGACAAACGGGTGATGAGATCACGCTCGTCGTGAGAGATAACGGACCCGGCCTTGACGTAAAAAAAGTTGAGAATTTCAACCAGCCGAGGCAACATTTTAAGGGAAACACATTTGGAACGCAGCTTCTGGAATTGCAGGTAAGCCAACTGTATGGGGATTTTCAATTCGAAAATGATAAGGGTACCGTTTTTACAATGAAATTTAGAAAATAGGAATATGCCTCAATTGAAGATTTTAATTATAGAAGACGACCTACTCATCGCCACGGATATAAAGGGCCATATGGAAGAGGCAGGTCACCTGGTAACAGGCATTGCACGCGATATGAAGCAAGCCATGCAATTGATCAAGAGTGATCCTCCCGATCTTGCTATTATTGATATAACACTCGGCAGTGTTGAGGACGAGGGCATCCGGATTGCGAAAGAAATGCTGGGTCAGCACTGGATTCCCTTTATTTACCTCACTGCCCATTCCGATGATAAAATGATTCGTCGGGGAGCCGACACCGCACCGTCTGCATACCTTTTCAAGCCATTCCGGGTAGGTGAGCTTTTGGTGCAGGTAAGGCTCGCTCACGAAAATTTTATAAAAAGAGCAAATAAGGTGAACGGCTTCTTGCCCAAGACCGAAAATCTATATTTCCCCTCAAAAGCGGGTCATGTGAGGGTCAGGCCGGAAGAAATACTTTTTCTAAAAGCACAGGGCCATTGTACCGATATTTTTGTGACCTATGACAAAAAGCCTCAAATGATAGGAACAAACCTGGGCATGCTGGAGAAGTATTTTACGACGCCCAATTTCATCCGCCTTTCTAAGTCCCTTTTCATTAATCTGGACCATCTCAAACAGATTGAACGCACGCACATTTATATGGGGGACGACAGAGTACCCATCGACATCTCCGAAACAAACCGAAAGGAGCTGTTGCGGAGTCTTAAGGTGGTACGGACAAAATAGCTTGTGTATGGTGTTGAAGGTTCTCATGCAAAAGCATGAAATTTTACAGCTCTGGAAAGGTTTAAAATTGAAAGTTCGGCAAATTTAGGAAGAGTCCTGTCAGGGTTCCAAATTCGGAATTATACAGATTTTATATCACAATTTTTTTCAGCCTCCCTGACAAATATTTGAATGCACATACGTACGTAGAACGGGGCCTTCCTTTTCATTATCCTCCCATTCCACAATAGATTCTCTCTCCGTGTTTTATTAGTAAGAATTAAATTGGAGAAATTTTATAATTTCTTTACAATGTAACATTCTGGTTTACAGTAAATTTGCTGCGTAAATGTGAAGCTTAACGCACTGACAAGAAAAAAAAATAAAAATCTTTTCATTTTTTTTAGGACTTATAGCACTGGGAAGCCCTACTTTACCGGTTGTAGGGCCAAGTCTGTTAAAGCCTCAGTTAAGGGCATGATCAATTGGATGAACGCCAACCCAAACCTGATGACCGCTGAAAGAATTGGTTTGCTTTACGCCTGGAATGAAAACGGCGAAGGAGCCTGGCTCACACCCGGTAAAACAGGTTTGAATCCCCTAACCGGATTGAAATCTGCTTTGAAGGGAAACGGTAAAAGCAGGTAGGGTGAAGTGATCTGTGAGGACACAGACCACGGCTACAGAGCGTTTGGCTGCCACATGCTCTGGCAGAAGTTATTTTTCTCTTATATATTGGTTGTTTCCCCCCCCTCTACTTTTTCTAAACAAATGGGGTCGTTCAACTAATTTTTGGATGGCTTTTTTTGTTCCTCAAAGCTTAGATTCATTTGATTCTCCCGACTGTGGCCTGTGACGCACAGGCCTTAACTACACCAGCGCATCTTATTTGAACTATAAAACGAGAGTGATCTGTGAGGACCCTGACCACGGCTAAGAGGTAGGCAGGTTCAAAAAAGGCCGCCCCGGAAAATTTCGAGACGGCCCCTTCCAATGTTGTATCTATTAATTTTGCCACAGACCTCAATTCCAGCCCCCACCCAGCGCCCGGTAAATATTTACCGTTGCATGCATCTGCTGCATTTTGGTTTCAATTTGGTCGAATCTTGATTCAAGCGCGTCTCTTTGCGTCAGCAACACTTCCATGTAATCGGCGCGCGCTGATCGGAAAAGACCGTTAGAGATCGTAACGGACTGCGTTAGTGCCTGGACTTCCTTTGACTTTAGGTCATAGCTGCTTGCCAGGTTACTGATATTCGATAACTGATTTGCAACTTCAATATATGCGTTCAAGACGGTCCGTTCGTAATTGTAAACGGCCTGGATCTGCCTGGCACTGGCACTGGCATAAGTGGCCTTGATCGCGTTTTTGTTGATCAAGGGGCCGGCCAGATCACCCGCAAGCGTTGCAACCAGCGATTCCGGTAATTTGGCAATATACAAAGGGCTGAATGCACGAAGACCCAAAGTAGCGTTGAGACTCAGGCTTGGATAGAAATTTGCTCTCGCAACTTCCACATCAAGCTTCGCTGCTGCCAGATTATTTTCTGCTTGTCTCACATCCGGACGGTTCTGCAGCAATTGCGACGGAATTCCGGTCTGAATAATGTTCGGGAGCAGATTCACAAAGCCAGCACTATCTCGCTGTATCGGCTGCGGATATCTACCCAACAGGAAATTGATTCTGTTTTCAGTTACCGTAATGCGCTGCCTGATATCATATTGCAGGTCCTGGGTATGCAACACCTGTGCTTCAAATCG
>Ga0123337_10000267_pt1 | contig 98136 bp, 82 predicted proteins | sample frozenSSSSmetaG_FD_89792 | JGI IMG/M metagenome (GOLD analysis project Ga0123337, IMG submission 89792) | Glacier valley bacterial and archeal communities from Borup Fiord, Nunavut, Canada, to study Microbial Dark Matter (Phase II) -... | ecosystem: Environmental > Aquatic > Freshwater > Ice >...
GATACCACTTCACCGTGCCAGATCCATTCCCAAAAGAAATGTTTTTTTTTTGTGTTCATTTTTTAGCTACACATTGTGATGGTACTGTCCGCCTTGGCGATAGGGAAGAGTAAGTTGATGCCATTCCGCCGCGGAAACACAAAATCCAGGGATTTCTGCGTAATCCTCATTAATCTGGTTGAAAACAGCATTACTCCTAATCTGCTTTGAAGGAAATCTACCATATGTAGGCTCAGATCAAGAAGCAAAACAAACCGCAATGTTATATACTGTCACCAGATCTTGCAAATTCAATAATGTTGATGCAATGGTTCACGAAGTCCTTAATCGAATCGCAAATCATAAAGTACATAAACTAGATGAATTTTTCCTTAGAATATTTTGTTAGAGTTAACGATAATGCGTAGGCAGGATTTACCACTATAGTTTTGAGATGAATTTGCTCGGTTAGGTACTTTTAAAGCTAAATTTGGAATAATTACGTGGAAAAAGAACGCGTTTTAGGATGGGAATAGTTTCATATGTTAATTTAATAGCGTGAATGTCGTAGGAATTGTTAACGTAAGCACTTGAAATAATCAAAGGGCTCTAAACAGTCGTTGCACTGATAATGTGCTTTGCAAGATGTACTTCCGAATTGACTTACCATTCGTGTATTTCGAGAGTCACATTTCGGGCAAGGAATAATTGTTGGTTCAGCAAACAATACACTTTTATCAACTTCATTTTCAGGAGGAGCAATACCGTATTCTTTGAGTTTACGTTTACCATTTTCTGAAAGCCAGTCTGTTGTCCAAGCTGGTGATAATGCTGTAGTGATTAGTATATCGGAGATATTATTTTCAGCCAATTTGGAACGAATATCGCTTTCGATAACACGCATTGCAGGACAACCAGAATAAGTCGGTGTGATAACAATTTCTACTTTGTTATCAACGATTCGCACTGAACGAATAACACCTAAATCAACAACCGACAATACAGGTACCTCTGGATCAAATACACCTTCTAACCAGTTCCAAATATCGGTTTCGGTTACCATTCCATTCCTGGATAAGCACGTTGCATGTACTGTAATTCGGCCAGTAAAAATCCTAGATGTTCGGTGTGCTTTCCTAATCTACCACCTTGTTGTTTCCAATTGTTTGTAGGGATTGTTAACGTTGCCTGTTCTGCAACAGTCTGAATACGCTCCATCCAAATTGGCTGAAGTATAGCTAAATCAACTCCAACTTTTGAAGCAATTAGATCTTGATCTATCCCATCCATGAAGAACAATTCATCGGCATATCGCCAAATTAAATCAAGTGCTTTTTGTGTACGCTCATGTGATTCTTCTGTCCCATCTCCCAATCGAATAATCCATTCAGAGCTGTGTTTGCAATGGTATTTTGTTTCTTTCAAAGATTTTTCAGCTATTGCTGCTAATTGTTTATCTGTTGAGTATTGTAGTGCGTCATAAAACAATACTCGAAATGTATCAAACAACCATTGACGAATCATTGTTTGTCCAAAATCGCCATTTACTTGTTCAACCAAAAGAACATTTGTGTATTCATTTTCATACCGAAGAAAAGCCAAATCATCAGCGGTTTTTCCTTCGTTCTGAACTTCAGCTGCATATTCAAATAGACTCGTTGCCTGACCAATCAAATCCAATGCGATATTAGTCATAGCAATATCTTCTTCTAGAATTGGTCCATGACCACACCATTCTGATAGGCGTTGTCCTAAAATTAAACTATCGTCAGCAATGCGAAGTGTATAAGTATATAAAGAGTTGTTCATTGTTTTCTTTTTGAGAAGATTTTAGACTAAAGATGAAAGACGGTAGACGAAAGACAAATTGTCTTCAATCTAGCGTCTCTTAGTCTAAAGTCCTTTAGTCTTAATTACATGTGCGAAATCCCATCAGGAACGTCATAAAAAGTCGGGTGACGGTATATTTTACTCGTTGATGGCTCAAACAATGAATCGGAATCAGCTGGATCAGAAGCAATAATTTCATTCGATGGGACTACCCAAATGGAGATACCTTCGCTTCTACGTGTGTAAACGTCACGCGCGTTTTCTATAGCTAATTGAGCATCTGGCGCCCTTAAACTTCCTACATGTTTGTGGTTCAACCCTTGTTTACTTCGGATAAAAACTTCCCACAATGGCCATTCATTCGTAGACATATTCTCTTATTTAAAAAATTATGATGCTTGTTTTGCTTTGCGTTTTGCTTCATAAGCTAATGCCGCTTCCCTTACCCAAACACCGTTTTCTTTTGCTTCTTTTCGTGCGGTAATGCGATCAACATTACAGGGGCCGTTTCCTTTTACGACTTCCCAAAACTCATCCCAATTGATTTTACCGAAGTCATAATGACCTGTAACTTCATTGAATTTTAAATCAGGATCAGGAACGGTTAAACCAATTAATTCAGCTTGTGGAATCGTTACATCGACAAACAGCTGACGCAATTCATCATTACTGGTTCGTTTTATCTTCCAATCCATTGATTGTTTAGAGTTTGGCGATTCGTCGTCATTTGGACCAAACATCATAAGAGCTGGCCACCAAAAACGGTTTAATGCATCTTGCGCCATTGCTTTTTGTGCTGGAGTTCCTTTTGCGAGCGTCATCATGATTTCAAATCCCTGACGTTGATGAAACGATTCTTCTTTACAAACACGCACCATTGCACGTGCATATGGACCATACGAACAACGACAAAGGGGTACTTGATTCATAATTGCAGCTCCATCGACCAACCAACCTACTGCTCCCATATCCGCCCACGTAAGTGTAGGATAGTTAAAAATGGAAGAGTATTTTGCTTTGCCTGAGTGTAAATCATCAATTGTGGCTTCTCTATCTGCACCTAAAGTTTCAACAGCACTGTATAAATACAAACCGTGACCTGCTTCATCTTGTACTTTGGCTAGCAATACTGCTTTCCTTCTAAGATTGGGAGCACGAGTGATCCAATTGCCTTCTGGCAACATACCAACAATCTCTGAATGGGCATGTTGAGAAATTTGACGGATAAGCGTTTTGCGGTAAGCATCCGGCATCCAGTCTTTTGGTTCAATGCGAATATCTTGATCGATTTTCGCTTGAAACTTTGCTTCTAATTCTGATAAATTGATTTCTTGCATACGTCAATTGTAGTCTAACAAAGATAATGTAATTTATATCTATATACTAACATAACAAAGCCGAACTTGTTCAAGTTCGGCTTTGAAGACGGGTGTAATTTTAGTTCAAAATTGCGAACTCATTGGTTGTTAATGGCCTTTAATATACTCTTCAAGTGCGCTATAGTTTGAAGAGAAAGTAAAGGTGCTCTTTAATAGGAAATAATTTGCTTTGTCATAACACTTGTCGTAGGCATGTTTTGACCAATCCAATCTAGCAGAATCAAATGTGAATTTTTTACTTATATCGGTTATTTGTTGCGCAGACAATTGTGTTTTAAGAACATATGATTTTGATAACTCTAGTATCTCAGAATCAAACGATTCATCATCAAGTACTTTTAAAAACTGAATGAATCCTGGATCATTTGCCGGAACCGTAGCTCCTCCATTTGATGATGATCCTGAAACAACAGCTCCATTAGTAGTTGTATACCAATCTGATACTGTAATATTGATAATTTGAATGATTTTGAAACTGCCAAAAGCATCCAATTCTGCAACTACTCGTTGGTTTTGCGCAATCGATACAAATCCAGTATAGATACTAAATCCGTTTTGTTGGTCTGTGATTTGAATATTAATATTGCCTGCAGGAAGTTCGTAGTAACGGAAAATATTTGTGGAATTTGTTTGTGTTTGATTATATGCCGTTGCAATATGAGAACCAATGCGGGCAACGCGAACAAATAATTCAGCTCCGAAACTAAATTGAGTTATCAAAGCAATTGCTGTTAGAAGGTAAACTTTTTTCATAGCATTTAATTTATCGTTGCAAGGTGTTAATCCGATATCGTGCCAAAGTGTATTTTGGGGTAAGTTTTGGCAAGAAATTAACAATTAGGGACTCTTTGTTGCGTTTTACAGCTTTGAATTTTCAAGGATAAAAAAAACTCCGAAGAATTCTCCGGAGTTCAAATTTATAAGTAATTGCTTATCTGTTTAGCATAACAGGCATCACCAACATCAAAATATCTTCACTTTCGTTATCACTAGTGTTGGGCATTAATAAACCAGCTCTGCTTGGTTCACTCATTGCCATCTTAACTTCAGTCGCATCAATATTGTTGAGCATTTCCATTAAGAATCTAGAATTGAAAGCAATCTCTAAATCTGTTCCATCGTAATGACATGTCAATCGTTCATTTGCTTCGTTGGAAAAATCCAAATCTTCTGCGGAGATATTCAATTCACTCCCTGCAATACGCAGTTTTACTTGATGAGTTGTTTTATTTGCAAAAATTGAAACACGCTTAATTGCTCCTAAAAATTGCAGGCGGTCAACAACCAATACATTGGGATTTTCTTTCGGAATAACTGCTTCGTAATTTGGGTATTTACCATCAATCAAACGGCACATCAATACAATGTCGTTGAATGTGAAAATAGCGTTGGAATCAGAATACTCCACCAATACTTCTTCGTCACCACGCAAATTTGATTTTAATAAATTCAATGGTTTTTTCGGAAGAATGAACGCAGATCCACCATTTGATGATTGACTATCCGTTCTTCTATAGCGCACCAGTTTATGAGCGTCTGTGGCAACGAACGTAATGTCGGATGGACTAAATTGGCAATAAACACCGCTCATTACTGGTCGAAGATCATCATTTCCAGTTGCAAACAAGGTTTTATTGATTGCACGAGAAACAATTTCGCCAGAAATACGAATACTTGCACTGTTTTCAATTGATGGTGATTTCGGGAAATCGTCCCCATTAAAACCAACCATTTTTGATTTACCGTTGTCATACGCGATTTCAATGCCGTAATTGGCATTGTCAACCAAAAACGTACACGGTTGATCTGGAAGATTTTTCAGTACTTCGAGCAACATTTTTGCTGGAATGGCAATTTTCCCTGTTTCTGTAGCCTCAACAGCCATGGTTGTGCGCATTGTAGTTTCCAAATCGGAAGCAGAGATAGTCAATTGACCATCAACAATGTCGAATAAGAAATTATCCAGTATAGGAAGTGTATTGCTTGTGCTTAGCACACCGCTGATACTCTGTAAATGTCTTAGTAAATTCGTGCTGGATACGATGAAATTCATACGATTTTCGATTGTTTTAACGCACAAATATAGTCAATTTTCTCGCCTTAAAACTGCTCGTTTAGACAAGTTTCAATGACTTTTCAACGGGATATCAACCAAAATTCAGCGCTAACTTCGTTCTGTTACTCCAAGCAGATCAAAGTTGCGGTTGTTGTAAACCATAATTAAAGTAGATGTGCCCCATAATCAATGGATTAAAGACATAGTACTGGCATTTCACCAATTGTCCATTGGGCATCAAACACCAAAAACGGTTAATGTCATGGGCTACTTCGTTACCAAAATCATCTACATCCAAACCTCCACCATCGGATTTTCGGTGGAATAATTTTAATTTACTACTTGATCCGTTGGTTGTTTTAACCACCATTTCACAGAAAGGCTTTGATCGTTTGACACTATCAACTTGATTGTTTGATAGCTCAAAATTCGGGAATTCATAATGAACTTTCTTGTAGTTCAGTAAATAGCGATAGACTAAAGCTGTATCAATGGAAGGAAAAGGCTTACCATTTGTTGTTACATTATATCCTTTACCTTTCCGTTTAACTTCAAAATTCCGAGCAGGTTCTTGTAAAAAATTCACAGAAACCGCTTCTAATTCATTCATTTCATAGGAAAAAATTTCGGTGCACATCCAACGACGTGGATCGGAGAAAAAACGTGGACCAATGATTCCATTCATTCCTTTAATCTCAGCAATAACGGGCAAATCGCTTTTTCCATTTTCTACCGATTCAACCAACATATAGGTTCCGTAATGATCTGGCGTAGATGTTCCGACATACCAGGTTTTGGTCCATTCTCCATGCTGGAAAAATTGCACCTTTGTACCAATAGTTGCTAAACGATTGACAACCGTTTTAATTCCATTTTCAGGAACATATCCCTTGAAGCGAATATTGTAGGTTGCCTCTAAAATGTTACTTACAGGCACTTGCTGAATACAACCACCGTCTTTATCTGTCCAAGTTTTTCCTTTGCGGATCATCACCATTTCATTTCCACTCGGTTCCGTGATGATGATTTTATCAATGGAGGAAGTGTCTTTGATATCGAAATCCAAGGCAGCAACTTTTGGATCAGAAGTACCTGCTGATTTACTTAAATTGTAAGCATAGTATCCCAGAAAACCGAGCAATGCAATTCCGAGAATTAAAAAAATAAGTTTTTTCATACAACTAAGAACGTGCGTAACGTCGTTTTCGTAAGTAAAAAAGTAACAATGCCAGCAAAATAATTACAGATGAAGGAATCACCACATTGATTACTTGGTAAAATTTGGAATCTGTTTTCACTTTTTCCTTGTCAATGGCGTGAATATCAATGTGCTTACTTCGAATGTCCAACACTGAATTTTCTCCCATCATGTAATCCACCATGTTTTGAAAGAATTCTTGATTTCCATAAATAATTGGTTGCATACCTGCTTGTGCCATTGTTTCGTCATAACGCAAATTATTGAACTGTATCGGGCGGTATTGCATCAATGTAGGATTGCTTGGATTGGGCATTGAATCATAGTAATTCCGAATAAAACTACCGTTACCAACTACCAACACCTTTCCTTCTTTCTGACTTTTATCAAGGAATTTTGAATCTTTGTTCTTGGAAAAAGATTCAGCAATTCTGTTTTTGTAATGCGAATCAAACTTACCCTCTACCAATCCTGCCAAACAGCGTTTATTGAGATCACTTTCTGGATTTGGCACTAATTCAGGATTCTTGCCATAATTCATGGGCATTTGCAAGCTAATCATCGGTGCCATTCCGGTTGCATTTGAATTGGTTGAAGTAGTAAGAAGCGGGGTTGCTAATCGCGATTCATTCCCAACAAATTGTACTTCAGATGCATAACGAAGCATGACAGGATCTATGTTTCGTGAAATTGGATGAGTTGTTTGCGTTGCAGCAATATAGTAGAACCAAGGAATCAAACTCTGTTTTGCCATTGGAACCAATTTCGGTCCACAGCGCACATCTACCAGGTAATTGTCGTTTATTTTGATTCCGTAATCAAAGAGCATGCGATCGAGTCCACCTAGATTAATGCGCATTGTTGGTGCCATTCCATTGCGGTTCAATGAATCATTCGGAAACGTTAGTTTATCGATAAAACACATCAATCGCCCACCTTTCATTACAAATTGATCAATTAAGTATTTGTCTTTACTTGAATAGGGCAATTTTGGAGCTGCAATGATTACACCTTTCACACCATCTAACACTTTTATGGAGTCATTTAAGGTAATGTATTCAACTGTGTAATAATCAGAAAGCAAATCACTTGCTCTTCGTGTTTCGGCATAACTCAATTCACCATGTCCTTGGAGAAACGCAATACGTGGTTTTTCAGTCAAGGTAGCTCGTCGAATGGAAGAAACCAACATGTATTCCAAATTGTTAATGGAATTTTGAATTTGATTATTGAATTCGTCGTTGAGTGTAAAGAAATTCTTCGCTGAAGTTCCAGGTAAAAATTGGATGTAATTTTTGGTAACCCCATCGTATTCAATCACAGCTCCTGGCCAAAGAAGCAATTGGTTCTGAGTACCTTCTTTCGTATAAGCAAGATTCATCGGGATGATTCCTTTTGCCTTATTGTACAATACTTCATGTAGGAAATTCTGATCCGCTTGATTTCCCTGATTTGGATCAATGAATTGATATTCTATTCGATCTCCAGCATACAGTTTGAACTCTTTTAGTTTGTCTTCGATTGCGTTACGAAACCGTTTTACTTCAGATGGTAGATTTCCTTCCAAATAAATTTTAATCAATAAACGGTTTTTGATCTGTTCTTTATCTTCCAAAAAGGAAATGGTTCCTTCACCCAATGAATACCGACTATCTTCCGTCATATCCAATCGTGAATAAAGGAACGAACCAATAATATTCACTATCACAACGAGTAAGACCACAATCAATAAAGTAGCCCAGTTGTAGAATTTTTTAATTGATTTTGAAGTCCCTTTTGGTGATTTAACCGAATGTGTTGTTTCCGACATAATTAACGTTTTAGGGATTTAACAACAGTTAATGAGGCGGCGATAAAAATAATGATCAAACCGAAGAAGTAAATCATATCTTTTGAATCTATAACTCCACGCATGATCGATTCATAGTGAGAATCCATTCCCATAAATTGAAACACAACATCGTAATCGCCCATTAACGAAAAAGAACCTAATAACTCGAGACCATACCAAAAGAACAAGCACAAAAACATGCCCAAAATAAATGCAACGATTTGCGAGCTTGTGACCGATGAAGCAAAAATTCCGATCGCCACAAAAGCTGCTCCTATCAAAATGAGACCGAAATACGAAGTAAGCATTGCGCCTTCGTCAATAACAGAAGTGATTGTTCCATCTTCAGCAACTGGATTCACGCCTAATTGCCGCATTGAGTAATAATAAACGAATGTTGGAATGAGGGAAATAATCAACAATGTGACCCCAGCAAAATACTTGGAAAGAATAATTTTCAAATCTGTAATTGGTCGTGTAAATAACAACTCAATTGTTCCATTTCGTCGTTCTTCTGCAATACTTCTCATTGTAATTGCGGGGATCAATACCAAGAAAATCCAAGGTGAAGAATTGAAAAACGGAATCAAATCCACCTCAGCTCCCTCCAATAAATTCGCATCACCAGTAATAAACCAGTGCACTACTCCTGAAGTAATCAAGAAAATCAGGATAAATATGTATCCGATCGTGGAACCTAAAAAGCTCCTTATTTCTTTCCAATATAATGCTCTCATGGTCTTAAAAGTGGATCAAAAGTACTATTTAGATAAGACTTCATCAACCTCACGTTACAATCATTAACGAAAGTTATTTTATTTCGTTGGAAGAAAAGTGTCCATCTTCAAAATAAGTATTCACTGTCCATGCTTCTGGTTTTGCTCCAAACCATGGTTTTATCGTTGGCCAAACAGTACCAAATAAGTCTGAATCACGGTACTGATTGAGTGCTTCTTCGCTCTTCCAGATGCTGTAAGTGAACACGATAGCTGGGTGGTGAATGTCGCGCAGTAAACGCATTCCATTGCATCCCTCAAAGCGACTAACTTGTATATTGATGGTGTCAAAAAAAGAGATAAATTGCTCTATTTTATCTTCTTCAAACGTTAATTTAACGATCCGTGTAATCATGTTTAGAATAATGAATCAATTGTTTTGGCGGAACCACGTGGAGTAAATTCGATGCGCACAACATCACCTACATGCAAACCAAATAAGCTATCGGCTCCTCCGTTCACCCCTCGTGCACCTTTGTTGATTGCAATTTCCAATACATCATTGTTGTTGAAAATCGCTACGCGTTCTCCAGGTTGCACTTCATTGTAGGATCCTGAAATAGTATCAATGTAATAATCGCGTTTGCGAAACAAAATGGTAAAAGGAGCTTCATCAAATCGGGCAAATAATTCGCGTGAAATATTGGTAATTGCGTTTCCATAATGATCGATGTGAACAATGGAACCTTTTATTAAATTTTCTTCAAAAACGGGATTCACTGTGAAAGCACGTTTCCAATCGTCTTGTTTCGAAGCGAAAGTTGCGATATCCAATCCTTGTGCAATTTTCACGGCAATTGGAACGAAAATATTTTTAGAAGGGAATTTGAATCCTGCAGGATTGGAAAGCACATCATCTATTTGCCAAAATCCCTCAGGTAAGTTCTCTTTTAACAGCAGCGCAAAAAAACCATTATCGTTTCCTACAAAATAATGTCCGTTAAACAACATAATAGATGGATAGCTACCATCGCGTGAATTAATAACGGGTTCGCTGTCCACGCCAATAATGTGTACAGTTCCTTTCGGAAAGTCATTGTATACATTTGAAAGGCACAAACTTGCCTGTGCAATATCGAATGCACGAATCGCGTGAGAGATGTCTACAAGCGTTGCTGTTGGGGCTAATTGATAGATGCTTCCCTTCAGCGCTGCCACGTAGTGGTCGCTCAATCCCATGTCGGTTGTTAAAGTGATAATTTGCATCCTCGTTTTTTCGCTTTTACAGCAACAAAAATTGATTAATTTTGAGTCAAAAATAAGGGTTATAATTTTCTAAGCCCTACGTAAAACGAAAGATTTATTCACATTGATAGAGAAGAAAATTGAAATTAGTGGCTCAAACATCGCTGAATTGTTTGGTGTAAACAACGCTAACCTGAAATATATCCGTACTTTTTTTCCGAAATTACAGATCAATACACGTGGAAATGAAATCACTATTGTTGGTGATGCTGAGGTAGTTGAAGAATTTGAGCGTAAGTTTGAATTGATCTTGACGCATTTCAAGGAATTTAATTTACTGACTGAAAACAACATTGATAACCTCATGTTGGAAGACGGTTCAACCATGATTTCTGGCGATGGTTCAGAGACGTTGGTGCATGGAAATGCAGGTGTTAAGATCAAAGCCAAAACGGTCAATCAACGGAAATTGGTCGCTGCAGTGAATAAAAACGATATGGTTTTTGCTGTTGGACCTGCTGGAACAGGGAAAACTTACACCGCAGTTGCATTAGCTGTTCGTGCTTTAAAGGCGAAAGAGGTGAAACGTATTATTCTCACACGTCCTGCAGTTGAAGCTGGAGAAAATTTAGGATTTCTTCCAGGCGATTTGAAAGAGAAATTGGATCCGTATATGATGCCACTTTATGATGCGTTAAGAGATATGATTCCTCCAGATAAATTGGCAGACATGATTGAATTTGGCGTTATCGAAATTGCTCCGCTTGCGTTTATGCGCGGTCGAACATTGGATAAAGCATTCGTGATTTTAGATGAGGCTCAGAATGCAACGGTTCTACAAATGAAAATGTTCTTGACGCGAATGGGACAAACTGCTCAATTTGTGATTACGGGTGATATGTCTCAAATCGATTTACCTAATCGCCAACGCTCTGGATTGTCCTACGCATTGGACATCTTGAATGATGTAGATGGAATAGAGATCATTCGATTGACGCAAAGCGATGTGATCCGTCACAATTTAGTGAAGCGAATTATTGATGCATTTGAAAAGGCTGAAGAAAAAGAGAAGGTAGCAAAGGAGTTGAAGAGGAAAGAGAATGATTAGTTAGTTAGTTAGTTAGTTAGTTAGTTAGTTAGTTAGTTAGTTTAGAGTTGATAAGTAAGAAAAAATGATACAAACAATAACAAGTACCAATTTTAAGTTTCCGGGTCAAAAAGCGATTTATCGTGGAAAAGTCCGAGAAGTATATACGCTAGAAAATGAATTATTGGTAATGGTTGCCAGTGACCGTATTTCTGCATTTGATCACATTCTTCCGAAAGGAATTCCTTACAAAGGACAAGTGTTGAATCAAGTTGCGACCATGTTTTTGGAAGCTACGCGTGATATCGTTCCAAATTGGTTATTGGGTACGCCTGATCCTGCTGTTGCGATCGGTTATGCATGTGAACCTGTGCGTGTTGAAATGGTCATTCGTGGTTATATGGCGGGTCATGCTGCCCGCGAATATGCTGCTGGTAAACGCGAAATCTGTGGTGTTCAAATGCCTGAAGGTATGAAAGAAAACGATCGTTTTCCTGAACCGATCATTACTCCGGCTACAAAGGCTGAAGAAGGACATGACGAAGATATTTCACGCGAAGCAATTCTAGAACAAGGTATTGTTCCGCAAGCTATTTATGAGCAAATGGAACACTATACCAGAGCATTGTTTCAACGAGGAACAGAAATGGCAGCTGAACGAGGATTGATTCTAGTAGACACAAAGTATGAATTTGGTATACGCAATGGTGAAGTAATCTTAATTGATGAAATTCACACACCTGATTCTTCACGCTATTTTTATGCAGATGGTTATGAAGAACGTCAAAAAAATAGCGAACAACAGAAACAATTGTCGAAAGAGTTTGTGCGTCAATGGCTCATTGAAAACGGTTTTCAGGGTCTAGAAGGCCAAATCATGCCCGAAATGCCAGATGATTTTGTAGAAATCGTAACTGAACGATACATCGAGCTGTATGAACGCATTACAGGACTTCAATTCGAAAAAACAGATACTTCTAATTTGAACAAGCGAATTGAATCAAATGTCGCCCGTTTTTTAATCGACGGAGGATATTTGTGATCCTGTAGGAACGGGATGCATCCTAGAGATACATCCCATTCCTACTCACTGTTATAGAAAATGGAATCGATAAAATTAGTTCGGCAGAATCTGGTATTCAATTTCACCAATCATACTTCCTTCAAACGTCACCTCACATGTATAAGATGTTTCATCACAAGCAATTATTTTCACATAAATTTTGTCTCCTTTTTTGAGCGGTCCTGGTTCGCAATTAAAGAATTTTTTGATCTTCAAAATGTATTCCGTATCTGACACCCATTTTACTGATGAAGTAATGGTCGATTGCGTTTCTAGAATGAATTCAACCTGCTCATTTTCGGTTCTTGTAATTTGAGATCCAACATTTTTCCCAATCGACTTGAATTTTCCAGTTTTAACCTTGCTGGCACAGGTATTGAGTTCATTTTGGGCAAGTCCACTAAATGTGAAAGCAATAAGAACTAAGAATGAAAGGATTGTTTTTTTCATAAGATCTTGGTTTGAAAGGGAATTATGCAGTTGTAAGATTGTTTAGTTAGGTTGCTGATTGTTTTGCAATAATACGCCAAAATAACTTCGGGAAAAATCGTTTCAGTGTAACTGCTTTGATTTCTTTATTACCGATCAGTAATTCACGTTTGTGTTGATTAACACCTTTAATGAGAATAGAAACACATTCTTCAACGGGCATACCAGTTTCTTGATTGTGATCCATCACACCATGAGCCGCACCTTCTTTATCCAAGGCGCTCATCGAAATGGGCGTATTGATTTTCCCAGGACAAGCAATGGTCACATGAATCTTATTTTTTGCCTCTTCAAGAGCGAGACTTTCAAAAAAACCGTGTAAAGCATGTTTCGAAGCACTGTAAGCAGACCGCAAATAAAAACCAAATTTTCCTGCAATACTGGAGATCACAACCAGATGACCGCTTTTTTGCTGCTGCATAAAGGGTAAAACTGCTTTTGTCAATGCCACTGTTCCAAAATAATTGATTTCCATGATCCGACGATCAATTGCCAAAGGCGTTTCAGATGCTTCAGAACGTTGGCTTAATCCTCCAATATTATACAAGTAATCAATTCGTCCAGTTTGTTCAATAACGTGTTGTGCAAGTTGCTGAAATCCTTCAGAATGCTCTAAGTCTAACGGAATAACGAGGTGTATTTCGCTATTTGGTAAAGCAGCTTTTAATTCCACCAATTTCGATTCACTACGAGCCGAAAGCACCAATTGAAAATCACTCGCTGCAAGTTGTTTGCACAATTCTTCTCCTATCCCCGATGAAGCTCCCGTAATCCAAGCAACTTGTCTCATGCTATTTATTTGGATACAAAGAAACGAAAATCAGTTAAAGACAGGCGCAAAACCCCTTCAAAAACTCAACTTCTTCATTTACAAGCGTAAACTGCGGTATTAAATTTTAATCGCGCCTCAATTAATGAATTTTGCAACGGTCTTAGTTAGTGAACAAGCTGTATGAAGCCTTCTTTTTTAAATTCGGGTTCTCGTCCCGGATCTCTTCTAAACACAAAGAAATAAGTTCCATCGCTTAAACCAAGTCCATTGAAGTCATTTTGATAGCCCGTCACACGTAAAATGGTATTTCCCCAACGATTCACAATTACCAATTCATTGTTGGGGAAAAGTGGTGCTTCGTCAATAATAAAATAATCATTGATCCCATCATTGTTTGGAGTTATAACATTTGGCAAGCCATTTTCACAATCAACCGTTTCGATAAAGAGTGTATCTGAGAAAAAACAACCTTGAGGAGAGGTGGCTGTAAGCACAACCCATTGATTGTTTTCTACAGGGAAAGATTCTAACGCACCCAATCCTACCCATGAATAACTGTTGCTATCATTGGGAAAATAGTAGGTGTAAATGTCATTTAAACACACAATGGTATCTGTTCCAAGATCAAATTCAGGTAATTGATTGGCGCCAATGAATAATGAATCTTCATACAAACACCCCAGTTCAACCCATTGTGTCAAGTAATACCAACCAGTAGTTGAGTCTGATAATGCGAATGAAAAATCAGTTGTATCATTGAATCCAATTGGAGTTGACCAAATTAAACTATCAGTTGTCGTTTGAACACCAAAAGCAATGGTATCGCTCATGCAGCTATTACCAAATTGGTCATAAAAGGAATAAGTGAGATTGGATACATTAACAAAAGTGCTGTCGGTATTCGTTAAACAGCCATTGTTATCTATTGCGGAGGCATAAATCCAACCATCACCAACAGCTGAACTGATCGTAATAGTTGGATCTTCTACCATTCCGAAATTGCCATTCCATTGGATTGTTGTTACATTTCCAGTGATTGATAAGGTGGCTTCGGTATATGCGCAAAGAGTGATTGAATCTATTGTCATTGCAATGGTTTCTGGAGTAGCTAAGAATACTTCTTCTGTCAATGTATTGAAGAAACAGCTGTTGCTAACGACTGCTAGTATGAGCGAATCTGTCGCAAAAACAGTTTGATTGAGAGCTATACTACTTCCATTTCCTACTAAAGTTCCATTGTTGTACCAACTGGTTTGAAAAGTAGATGGAACAATTGTGAAAATTGTATTCTCGTTCGGACATAACAAAGAATCGCCCATTAGCTCAAAAGATGGAAGGCTATCCATCGTATAAATCCAAACCAAATCGTAGACGAGCAGACATTCAACATTCTGATAGGCAACTAAAAATGCGGTATCTGATTGAATAGTTAAGACTGGAAATACGGATCCCGTGCCCACTAATACCGTATCACTTGAAGTAAACCACAAAGTTGTGAATGTACTATTCTCCAATAAGGTTGCATTCGAGCCTGGACAAACGGTAAGGTTTGAAACCGTAGGTTGAATTGCAGCAGCTGATAAATCTATATGAATGGTATCTGATTGAGCTTCGCACCCATAGTTATTCATTACGGTAACCCAATAATCACCCGCTTCTTCTACCGAAATTGCTGAAGGACCAACTGTTCCATTACTCCATTCATAGCTTCCTAATCCAGGAGAAGTTGATAAAACGCTAGACTCATTGTAACATAAAAGCAGGTCGCTAGCAGTAATCGAAACGGTAAAAGCACCATTGATGATTTCTACGCTGTCATAAAAAGTGAGTCCACATTGTTGAATTTGGCAATAATAAATTCCGGGTTGTGTTACCGTAATTTGATCTGCTGTTGAACTGATTGGACTTGTCCATTGAATACTTGCGTTCCCAAAATGAATTGCAGAAATAACAATCGGTTCATTGTCACAAAGCACATTTCCGGGGTCAACAAATAAATAGGGAGTTGTAAATTCTTTTAATTCAAACGGTGGAGTTGTCAATGAACAGCCTTCGTTATCTGTTACATGACAATAATAAAAACCAACATCTTCGCCATAAACTGTATTGGTTGTAGAAAGATTTCCTCCAAGAGGACCAACCCAATCATAAGAAGCATAAGTATTTGGTAAGGAAAGCAAAACAGAATCATACGGACAAATAATCGCATCTGAAGGATTCGCAATGATATTGGGTAATGTTTTAGGTAAAAGGTTGAAAAGAGCCAGTACATTTCCAGTGCAACCTGTTATGGAATCAGTTAGCGTTCCGCCATAACTATACCAACCTGCTTGCGTTACTTGAATACTATCTTCGTCTGGACTCACCCAGGTAATTCCGCTTCCCGACCAATATAAACTGGAATTTGTAGCAGTTGTATAGAGGTAAGTTGTATCTCCAGGGCAAATTAGGCTACTCCCAAAAATATTAGTGAGTAGTGTAGGATTTGGGTGAACAATGATGTAATACGAATCTGTTGCATGATACATTACAGTATCCAAGCCACATAAATTGTGATATCCGATCGCCACGTCATATTGAAACGTATACCAACCAGTAACTTGTGCTTGAAAACCACCAACATAAGGAACTGAACTGCCTCCATTCAGACTAGGAGTTACAGACCATTGTTCTTCTACAATTGGTTCAGTTGGTGAAATGAAATTCCCCGCTGGATTTGTGAAATTATCCAAAGCATAGACAAAAAAGTAATCGCCCATACACAATTCAATGGTGTCGTTGTTGTCAACTGGATCGTATATCTTTAAGTACAAATCCAATGTATCATAAGGAATTACATAATTGTACGAAATCATAAATGGTTGATCGACTGTACAATAATCTGTTGATGCCACTACATTGTAAGTTCCTTCTTGGTTGTAAAAATGAAGCATTGAATCAGTGTAATAGATTCCATTTGGTCCAAAAATTTCAAATGATGCTGAAGTATCTAGTTGACTGAACCAAACTTGAACACTATCTGGGTAACAAAATGTATAATGATGATAGGTGGGCGAATTCGTCAAGATTCCTAGATTGTCAGACATCAATGGTAAAACGGGAGGTTGATGAATCACTACTTCAATTGTATCACGCCCTGAAGTACATACATCATCTCGTTCGGCAAAGACGTTGTAACTACCACTGATCGAAACATCAATTCCTTGTTCTATACTCCCAGTATTCCACAAATAATGGTAAGATGGACCAAGATGAGGGTAGGTTAGGGGGTCTGAATACAATGGTCCATTCTGGCAAAAATGAACCGTATCTTCTCCATTGTTGATTTGTCCCAATAAACTATCTGTTGATGCCAAGTAATAATATTCCAAATCGGGGGTGGATTGGTTCACTGCTTTGATTAAGAAAGAATTGCGCGTACTATCACCTGAAAAATAAACATGCGGTAATTCCGTAAAATAATGATGGAGTCCAAAGAAATTAGAAGAAGTATTGTATACTTGGCTTAGATCAGTCATTACCATTAGGTCTTTCGAATAGCTTCCACAAATAATGGGTTGGTTGGTCGTAACAACAGCAACTCCATGACCTTCATCGTCCATTTTTCCACCTAACTGTTTGGCGTAGGCTAAATTTCCAGCATTTGTAACCTTGATGAGGTAAGGATCTTTGTATCCAACGGAATTAAAAACAGCATCATTGTTTTCCTGAAGCTGTGTAAATCCACACTTGAAATAGCCCGTTACATAAATATCTTTTTGTGCATCGATTGAAATAGATCGGGCGGAAACATCTGAGTCTGATCCTAAGGTTTTGTTCCAAAGATAATTCCCATCATTGGTAGTTTTTAAAACGAATAGTTGTCTGTCATACGGATTGGTGATGTTGTGTAATCCATTGACATCGAAATACACCATATTTCCCAGAAAATCGCCTGTAATGAGTACTTCGTTGACAGAATTCAATTCCAAATCATAAGGAATTACCATTCCTGCGCGCATATTATGCATCCATTGTAATTGACCAGCAGGATTGAATTTCGCTAAGAAACCAACATTGTACGCGTCATTATTGAAGGTTTGTCCAGCAAATACAAGCGTGTCTGAATATTGACCAGTCATAAAAATATTGTTATTCGCATCTGTAGCAACGGCTAACCCTCTATCTTCGTAATCAGCAAGCCCCGTTTGAAGCCACAATGGATTTCCATTTGTATCATACTTTGCTATAAACAGATCGAAACTAAAAAGGGAAGTAACTGGGTCAATTGTACTTACTACTGTTTGATTAGCAATGGAAGATGTTCCTTGAAATTGCCCTGTTAACAACACATTGTTTTGTTGATCGACTGTGACTCCATAAGCATTTTCTGCCATTGAACCGCCTTCCTTTCGTGCCCATTCAACCATTCCCAATGGATCCATTTTGATGAGGAAAATGTCTTTTGAATTTGCGCTGGAGGTTAGAGTTGTTGCGCCAAAGGTAATTTGACCAAAAAATTGTCCAGTAACAATGATGTCTTGATTGTTGTCAATCGCTAAGTCGTAACCTCGATCAGAAAAGTTACCACCAAATTGCCTGATCCAAATTAATTGTCCACCAGAATTGTATTTAGCGACATAAATATCCCCATTTCCAGCAGCCGATGTTTGTGAAATAGTGGTGCTAAAATCTGTTTCACCGGTAATGTATCCAGTAACATAATTATTACCGCTAGCATCAATTTCAATATCAAACGCTTCATTAGCATATTCGCTTCTGGTGTTTGCGCCCCAATGTTGTGCTGTAGTATAGACAGATGAAATAGAGAGTAGGAGGAAGATCAAGTATTTCATAAAGTAGTTTTCCTATTGATGTCGAAATGAATGAACGGTTGGAAATAAAAAATGGTTGGCACAAAAAAAAGCGACTCAATAGAATTGAATCGCTTTCGCATATTTTGAGAAAAAATTCTTACAAATCGTCAGGTAAATCAACTGGTTTGTACGATTTTTGCTTCGGTTTTAATTTATCAATGAAGACGATTCTGAATTTTTCGCCATCAGCAGAAAAAATCATTTCAGTAATTCCATTGGTGATTGTTGGAGCAGTCTTTTTTGCATTGAAGTACTTTTTATCGTACAATTCGTAGGTGTTATCATCGTATTGTAAGAAGATAGATACAATCGTTCCGTTTTCAACCCTTACTTTTCCAGAAACACATTCTGTTCCGTCAGGGGTGAAGAAACTAATGATTACGTTCCGATGCATTTCATCTGCAATCGTGTAGGATCCTCGTTTAGAGAATGCGTCTTCAAGTTTTTTGAAACAATCATCTTGAGCAAAAGAACTTAGACTCCATATAAGCGTAATTACCGCTAGTAGACTTTTTTTCATAGTTGTCGCTGTGTTTAGGAGTCGCCCCCAGTTTCCAAATATAACAAGTTTAAGTAAATTGATGACTGTCGATATAATTATTTATTTTTGACCGAATTCACCAATGTATTTGGCATGAAACAAATAGCAGACCAATTTGCACAAGCGTTAGAGTCTTTGCAAAAATTTAACAATGTCGCCAATTTTGAATTGATCGAAAAGGCTGGTAATCTGATGGTTACTTGTCTTGCCAATAACGGTAAGATAATCTCCTGCGGTAATGGTGGATCCATGTGTGATGCCATGCATTTTGCGGAGGAATTGACTGGCCGTTACCGCAATGATCGACCTGGAATTGCAGCATTAAGTATTTCCGATCCTTCTCATCTGTCGTGTGTTGCGAATGATTATGGCTATGATTTTGTTTTTTCACGTTTTATTGAATCAATTGGTCAACCCGGTGATGTTTTACTTGGAATTTCAACTTCTGGTAACTCAAAAAACGTGATTAATGCCATTGAAGCCGCGCGTAAAAAGGGAATGAAAGTTGTTGCCTTAACTGGAAAAGACGGTGGAAAAATAGCTGGTTTATGCGATGTTGAAATTCGAGCACCTTATAGTGAGTACGCAGATCGCGCTCAAGAAATTCACATCAAAGTCATTCATTCATTGATCGGACATATAGAATCATCATTAAAACAATAAATTAAAACAGAACACCAATTATGAGCACGATAGCGCATTTATTTGAATCAGGAGAACAGTCACGTCAAAAAGGACACTTTTTAAACCTTGTGATGTTGGCTCGTGTCGATGGAATTATTTCTCCCCAAGAAAATCAATTGTTACAACGCGTCGCACGTCGTTTATCATTGACAGATGAACAAGTGAAGGAAATCATCGACAACCCAGAAGATTACCCGATGATTCCACCAGTTTCGCGTGAGGAACGTTATGAACGATTCATTCAAATGATTCAAATCTTAGTTGCAGATGGTCAATCTGACAAAGAAGAAGAGGGAATGGTACGTAAATTTGGAATTGCTTTAGGCTTCACTCCTGAGCGCATTGCAGATAAATTTCCTATTATTTTAGAGCATTTACGTAAAGGAATGACACGCGAAAGTGTATTGGAAGCTGTGATGAATTAATCAACGGATGATAATTTTGGAAGAGTGGTGACTATAAAGTTACTGCTCTTTTTTTGTTTGAATAAATCCAAGAAGAGCAAAATTTTCCTTTTCAGATTTTGTTGAACACATCATTTGAAACCTGTCACTTTCAGCTCTCCATTTTTTCCAGAAAAAGAATCAAAGGAATCAATACCAATAGCCACATACTGGATATTATCTTTGGGAGATTTGAAAATAGGCAAGTACAAGTAACATTCATATTTCATGAGAATTCCATCTTTTGCGTTGGGAACAGCCATTCGGAAACGTTTCTCTTCGAACACTTTACCTTCCTTATGAAAACGTTTGAGGGTGAGTGTTGCTGTCTTAACTCCGTTTTTTGGAATCACACTAAACTGTACTTTTAGCCAACGTTCATTCGTAATGGGATAAGTTGAAACACCAAATTCAGCACCCATTTTCGCTGTAATGGTATCCAATTTAGTTATGACACTTTTCGTGATTTTATATCCACTTTCATCGCCTAAAAACTCATCGGTATCCAATAAACTATAATCCAAAGGTGTAGGATTTGCATCGAGGTAAATAGCGACATAATACTTCGCATTCATGTGATCGTAATGGAGTATGAGTACGTTGTATTGCCATAGTTGAAAGAGGTTTACACCAATCAAATAAGTACTTAGCCCAATAACAATCCAGCGTTTCCGATGATGATAGATTTTCTCAATAATTGCTGCAAGAGCAAGTGCAAAAACGGGATAACTTTGAACCAAAGCACGTGTGGAATAACTCGCTCCATACCGCCAATCGGACCATGAAATAATGATCCAGATATTCAGAAGACAAAATGTTAATACGGCTCGTCGATAGGGTTTTCCCTTCATGAAAAACAATCCAAGAACCATGAAAATGGCAATTGGGGTATAGATAAACCACCCTTTTTCGAAGCCGATCAACACCCGCCACCAAGGATTCAAGAAAAACCATTTGCTTCCTACATCGTAAATCCAAGACCCTGTTGCATGTTTCCAATAGGCTAATTGTGGAAAAATCCCAATTATTCCGCCCAAAATTGCCCATACAACATGTGTTTTGTGCGTTCTTACCAATGCCCACTTTGATTTCAATTTGCCTGAGTTTTCCAAACTCCAAAGAATGGGAATAAAGATGATGATCAATTCTGTTGGTCTTGAGATCGTTGCTAAACCAGCTATCAAACCAATGAATAGCGCAATTCGCGGTTTTGGAGATTCATGCCAGCGGATCGTAAACCAAAGCATTGCTGCGTAAAGTGGGAAAATATAGGCGTGACTCATTGCGCCATCCACACTCACATATTGCAATACATTACTGGCTAAGCATAAAACCAATAAAGTAAGCATTGTAATTGTTTCTGAATAAAACCGAAGCAATACTTTCCGTAAAATCAAACAACCTATGAAAAACCAAAACAATGCTCCAAACAAAATGGCGTATTGATAAGGCCATGAAAATCCATCTTGAGGAGCGTCTGAAAAATAAGCAACCGTATGTCCAATATAGAAAAAGGGCAATTCCATAATGGCAACACCTCCCAAGTATTTAAACGCATAACCACCTTTTTCTAATGGAGTTGCTTGGTACAATTGACCACCAGAGACATTATAGGTGCTGTCAATCGCCGGAAACCACTTTAATTCAGTGACATCATCGTAAATAATATAACCGGGAAGGTACATGTAGTAACCGAGCGCATCCCAAGTAGTGGCATTGTATCCGTTTTTAGCATCATTGGTAAAATAATTAAAGCGAATCACCACACTGACTAACAGAATGAAGCAACAAGCAAGAAAAGATCGCGAACGAATTGTTGATTGCATGAAACGAAGATACGAATTGGATATTAATGAATTGAAAATGTAAAATGTAAAATGCAAAAACAATAATTTTCAATTTTCAATTTTACATTTTCAATTACAAAGTTCCTCCATCCAACAAATCCTCAGAGATGAACTTTCCATATTTCGCATGTTTTTGAGTAGAGATGACTGTTTTTAAATTGTAGATCAAAACACCTAAAACTGCACCGCGAATAATTAAGAAAATGATACCGATACCAGAACTCGTAGATAGTAAATTCAGTAAGAAAAGCAGACAGAATAAAACAAATCCCAAATAATAAGCCCAGACTTTTCCTCTTCCAACAAAAATAGCTGCTACAATGTATAAAACTAAGATTGTTCCATTGATAGCCGTCATAATTAATTGTGCTGTATTGTACCCCGTCAAACTCCCAATCTCGATTGCGCCAACGATAAAACTAAGCACACTGATAATCCAAAAAAACGGCGATGTCTTTTTCAATTCTTTCGATGGATGTGAACCATTAACGGGACTATGATATCCATCTATGATCAAATCCAACATGATTGGTTTTTCAGATAATTTTGCTTGTATGACTCCAATTTCAGTATTATTCAAGCGAATGCCAGCCTTTAATTTTGCTGCTCCTTGAACAGAACCAAGTAATCGATCTTTGTAGAAAAATTCCACGAATTTATAGCCTCTTTCCCATTGAACCAATACAAAATCGCCAGGTTGTTGTGTGATAGGGTATTTTTTCTCGTAATCCATGTTGGTTGGTGGTTGATGGTTGTTTGGATAAAAAGATAAACGTTCCCAAGTTGAGAACGTTTATCTAAAATGAATGTATGACTATCCTAAAAATGGATATTTATAATCTGTTGGTGGAACAAATGTTTCTTTAATTGTTCGTGCCGAAACCCAACGCAATAAATTCATGGATGCACCAGCTTTGTCATTTGTACCAGACCCACGCGCTCCTCCAAAAGGTTGTTGACCTACAACAGCTCCGGTTGGTTTATCGTTGATGTAAAAATTACCAGCGGCATTTTCCAATGCTTTTGTTGCTGTTTGAATGGCATATCGATCATTCGAAATGATTGAACCTGTCAACGCATAATCAGACGTTTCATCTAATAATTTCAATGTGTTTTCAAAGTCGTTTTCTGGGTAAACGTATAATGTCAACACAGGACCAAAAATCTCTTCGCAAATGGTTCTGAATTTTGGATTTGTTGTAACGATGACAGTAGGTTCAATATAATATCCAACCGATTTATCGTAGTTACCACCGACAATTATTTCAGCATCAGCTTGCGTTTTCACAAAATCAATATAGCCAGCAATTTTATCAAAAGCGCGCACATCGATTACCGCATTCACAAAGTTGGTTGTATCTGCAGGTGATCCCATTTTAAAGGATTTCACTTGATCTACTAAAATCTGTTTCACCTCTGGCCAAATATTCGAAGGGATGTAGCCGCGAGAAGCAGCTGAACATTTTTGTCCTTGGAATTCAAATGCACCACGAGAAAGTGCCGTTGCAACTTCTGCAGCATTGGCAGATTTGTGAACCATAACAAAATCTTTACCACCAGTTTCACCTACTATTCGAGGGTATGTTCTGTAGTTTTCAATGTTATTACCGATGGTTTTCCATAAATTACGGAAAACAGCCGTTGAACCAGTGAAATGTAGACCAGCAAATGCTTTGTGTTTAAAGACAACATCACCAGCAACTGGACCATCAACAGCAACCATATTGATCACGCCATCAGGAACACCAGCAGCTTTGAATAAATCCATAATGACTTGAGCAGAATACATTTGTGATTCAGCAGGTTTCCAAACAACAACATTTCCCATCATTGCAGGAGCTGCACACAAATTAGCTGCGATTGAAGTAAAATTAAATGGCGTAACCGCAAATACAAATCCTTCTAATGGGCGATATTCCAACCGATTCCACATACCAGGAAGAGATTCTGGTTGCTCGCGGTAAATTTGAGTCATGTATTGAACATTGAATCGGAAAAAATCAATCAATTCACATGCGGCATCAATTTCTGCTTGCATCACATTTTTAGATTGCGCCAACATCGTTGAAGCATTCATGCGATCACGAAAGGGACCAGCCAATAAATCTGCCGCTCTTAAAAAGATGGCTGCACGCTGTTCCCAAGGCAAATTCGCCCATTGATCACGGGCTGCTAAAGCACTGTCAATTGCCAATTGGACATGAGATGCATCTCCATAATTGAAATGTCCAATTACTTTTTGATGTTCATGAGGAGGAGACATTGGTCTTTTATCGTTGGTGCTTATTTCTTTTCCACCGATATAAAGAGGCACTTCAATGGGCGCTTGATTGTACATCCTGTTGTATTCAGCGATCAGATCATCGCGTTCCTTCGTACTTGGTGCATACGGCTTAACGGGCTCGTTTTTAGGAACAGGCACTTGAAAAATGGCGTTTGACATAGTTTGTTTATTTTGTGCAAAAGTAATCATTGTTTTGGCAGAATTGTACACTCTATTTTCGCTACTATTTGGAAAATGATCTGTGTCTAATGGTAATAACTGTATACACTGTCTATTTCATTGTCCGTTTTTTTTTGTAAACTTGTTAAAGACAAAACCCATTCTGTGAAGAAAGCACTATTATTTTTATTTCTCCTTTTTTACTGCAACAGTTTTACGCAAAACATTGATCAACTTTGGATCAATTTTAGAGAAGGATCATCATCAACAAGAGTGAAATCTTGTGAAGAACTCACAGCTTATTATAAAAGCGAATCGATTGATACGTTGAAAATTTTAGGGGAAGATTTATTTTTATATGGGATTGATCACCATTATTATCCTGCAATAGAGCAAGGTAAATTAACCTTGTCACTCTATTTTATAATCTCTGGCAGAACTTCCGACGGCATTACTATGGCAAAGGCACTTTTAGCGAATATGAAAGAGCGGGGTGATGATCGTATGTTGGCTTCCGCTTATCTGAAAATCAGTTTAGGGTACCTTGCTCAAAAAGACGAGAAGTCTGCTTTTTATTGGGCAAATAAAGCGCAATTATTGAGTGCTAAAAACCCCGATCCAATTGTTCGAGCAGAGCCATTAATTGCACTTGCAGATGCGTATTCTTTAAAAAATCAACCAGAAAAATCAATCGAAACATATAAAAAATTCATCGCGATAGTAAAGCCATTTAACAAATACCGTTCGCTTAGTAACGCTTATTTGAAGTTAGGGGAAATTTATAGAGTTAGAGGAGAATCTAAACTTTCAAAACACTATTACTTGTATTCAATGGATTATGCGAAAAAGACGAAGCTCACTACTCCAATTGCTAATTCATTGAACAACTTAGCCATTCTCTCTTTCGAAGATGGAGATACCATGAAAGCACGTGATTACTTTGAACAAGCATTAGAATTACGCTTAAAAACAAAAAATCACAAATCAATTTCAGAGAGTTATTACAATTTAGGGGACTATTATTTTTATACCTCCAACAATGAAAAAGCGATTGTTTGGTATAAACGCTCACTTGATATTGCACGAGCCAATAACTTAAAAAATGAATACGGTGATGCACTAGATGCTTTGTCTCGGGTAGCTAAAAGTACAGGCGATTTCAAAGGGTCTTTATTGTATTTGGAAGAATTGATTGAATTAAACAAAGAAATTGCGATTCGAAATAGCGCCGATGACGAGGAAATTGCAGCTTTGCAACAAACAATGATTCGCTTAGAGAATGAAAACGAAGAGAAGGAAAAAAATGGTGAATTGAATCAAAGTAAATTTTGGGATCAATTTAGATGGGAATGGATCGTAATAGCAAGTTTAATTGCCTTAATTATTTTCAGTTTGTACCGTAAAAGATCAGCTTCTACAAAATCAAGTTAATTAAATCTTCCTGGGAAAATTAATTGAAATGTTGGAATGTTGACACGGAAAATTTCGTTGGTGTTTAAATTAAGAAAGGTATAAAATCCATGCATTGAACCTATTTCAGAATTCAATTCACAACCACTCGTATAACTATAAGATTCGCCAGGTTCCAATTCAGGTTGTTGACCAATAACTCCTTCGCCACTTACATGAATTGGCGGGTTAAGTGAATCAAAAATAAACCAATCACGGTGCAATAACTTAACTGAATAGCTATTACGATTCTCTATTTCAATTCGGTAATTGAAAAAATAAGAATGATCGGTTGATTGCGATACGTCAGCTCTAAACTGTGTACTAACGCTCACTTCTACGCCTTCTGTAATGGAAATACTCTTGTCCATACGATGATTGTTGTTACTGCAATATACAAATCTTGTAGTATGTAAAACAAGCATTTCATAAAATTATTTCCACAGTTTAAAGAAATTAACAAATATTCAAAATGAATCGAACTGTTTCGACATAAAATAGTGTGCGTAATTGGAGCATTCAGAAAAAAAACTGAAATCTTTTGTATCTTGCACACTCTAAATGAATCACATGAAAATTTACTTACTTTTACTCATAACAAGCTCTTGTTTTTTTAGTTTTGGTCAACAACAATCCAAGCAAAATGAAACAAATTGGGTTGAATTACTCACTATTTCAAAGCAATTTTCTACAACGCATCAGGTTTCGGATGTAGCTATACAAAAGTTTCCAATTTATGCGATTCAGGGACAGTATTATGTTTCTCTTTTTGGTAAATCACAACCTGCTGTTTCTTGGGAATTATTCAAACAATCGGGCGTTCTCGTTGGCAGTCAAACAGGAGCAATTGCCACGATTAAAGTACCACTTGAGCTTTTACATCAACTCGATTTTTCAACTGTATATTCCTATGTGGAGATTCCTGCAAAAGCATTTCCTCATTTAGATAAAGCGGTTGTAGATACCCATGCTGACAGTGTGCAAAAAGGATGGAATCTGCCAGAAGCTTTTACAGGAAAAGATGTATTGATAGGGATTACAGATTGGGGATTTGACTACACACATCCAATGTTTTATGATACCTTATTGCAAACATCGCGTGTATTCGCCGCTTGGGACCAATTCAAACAATCAGGTAATCAACCAGCTGGCTTTTCTTATGGTGCGGAATACGTTACTCCAACAGAATTAGCAACAGCAGGAAGTGATACAGCAAATATCTACAGCTACAATACACACGGTACCCACGTTGCTGGAATTACTGGTGGAAGTGGAATAGGATTGCCCTACCGTGGATTTGCTTTCGAATCTGAGTTTCTGTTTACTACTTTTCTCATTGATGCGGCCTCCGTTATTGATGCGTTTAATTGGATGAAATCGAAAGCTGATGCGAGCGGAAAACGTTTGGTGATCAACATGAGTTGGGGATTGTATTACATGGGAACATTAGATGGGAACTCACTCCTTTCACAAGCGATTAGTCAATTAGCTGATCAAGGAGTGGTATTTGTTTCGTCAGCAGGAAATAACGGTAACGTGAATTTTCACATAAAAAAAGTGTTCAACAATGACAGCTTTTCAAGTGTGATCAATTTCTATGATTACAATGCCAATCAATATATGTGGGGGCAAAGTATTTCAATGTGGGGAGAACAAAATGCCAATTTTTCAACTGGAATTGCTGTTTATAATTCATCCAATGTATTACTCGCATCTAGCCCATTGTATAGCACAAGTATGACGACTTACATTGACTCGATGTTGATTACGAACTCCGATACTATTTTCTTCAATGTAGCAAGTGAAACAATCAATCCACTGAATGGGAGACCCAACATGCGTTTGCGTGTGAAAAACACCAACACAGCTTTAAAAGTAGTTCTAAAAAGTACCGCCGCATCTGGAACCGTTCATTATTGGAACGTGGCAGAATTGACTACTGGAGTAGGGAATTGGGGTATGGCTTTAACTTCTTCAGGTTTAGCAGATGGCTTAGCTGGAAATTCACAATACAGTATTGGTGAACCGACTTGTTCGCCTGATGTCATAAGCGTTGGAGCTTACAGTTCTGGGTTCTTAACACCAGGTGGAAATCCAGCAGGAGGAACAATTGCTGGATTTACAAGTACTGGACCAATTTATACAGAAGAAATGAAGCCAGATATTTCTGCTCCAGGTGTATCCGTTGCGTCTTCCATTTCATCGTTTACAGATGCGGCCTATTCAGCGATTGCTACGGTTAATTTTAATGGAACTGATTATGATTTCGCTCGCTTTTCTGGTACTTCAATGGCTTCTCCTTGCGTTACTGGAATCGTAGCACTTATCTTAGACGCAAATCCTACACTTTCTGCTGCTCAGGTTAAGACAATTTTAAAAACAACTGCTCGATTGGATCAACATACGGGTGTAATCACTGCGCCAGGACACACACGTTGGGGAATGGGGAAAGTAAATGCTTATCAAGCAATTATTTTAGCTCTTAACACACTCACGTTAGAGGAAGTCCAAGCAAATGAATGGTTGATTGCTTATCCAAATCCTACAACGGATCTCATTCAATTATTAACTCCTGAAAACACTTCTTTAATGGAGGTTACTGTGATTTCATTAGATGGGAAATGCATAAATATACCTATTCAAAACAATTGGATAGATGTTTCTAGCTTTCCAGCGGGAACCTATATTATTGAAGGATTTTTAAATGGCAAACCAGTGCGAACACGTTTCAGTAAAGTAGCTTAGAAATTCGAATGCGTAAATCATTCAGAACGCACCTGTGAACCCAATAGATTTACTATTTTTGCAAACAAATTGTAGAAAATGACGCCCAAATTTCATGCGCTGAATGTAGCCGATGTTCGTCAAGAAACAGAAGACACGGTATCGATCGCTTTTTCCGTTCCGGAAGATTTAATGGAGGATTATACGTATAAGGCAGGACAATACTTGACATTACGTGCAACTATAAACGGTGATGACATTCGTCGTTCCTATTCAATCTGCACCGCTCCTCAAGATAATGAATTGCGTGTTGCTATCAAATGCATTGAAAATGGAGTTTTTTCTAATTGGGCTACTCACTCCATTCAATGTGGTGATGTAGTACAAGTGATGACCCCAACAGGAAACTTCGCCTTCGATCCAAACCCGAATGAAAAACGCTCTTTTGTGCTGTATGCTGCTGGAAGTGGAATTACGCCCATTCTTGCAATTGCAAAAACGATTTTATCAGAAGAACCGCTCAGTGATGTTACTTTGATCTATGGTAATAAAGGGTTTGGAAGTATTATTTTCCGTGAAGAGCTGGAAGGGCTTAAAAACAGGTTCATTGATCGGTTTCGATTAGTACATATATTAAGCAGAGAAAGCCTTGGAAATCCTATTCAAAAAGGGCGTATTGATGCTGAAAAAATCGCAAAAATCAACAAAGCTTTTTTTGCCAACCAACCAATTGATGGGGTGTATGTTTGTGGTCCTGAACCAATGATTCATGCGGTAAAAGAAGGGATGTTGGCAATTGGAGTAGATGAAAAGAAGATTCATTTTGAATTGTTTGCTACTGGAATTACCCGAACAGAAACACAACAAATCATTTCTGGTGAACCAGGCGTTGATTCAGTTGTTACGGTAATATTAGATGGCGATCAAATTGAGCTGCGATTGAATTCAGATGGAGTTTCCGTTCTGGATGCCGCTCAACAAGCTGGAGCAGATTTGCCATTTGCCTGTAAAGGAGGTGTATGTTGCACATGTAAAGCGCGAATTCTTGAAGGAACGGCTCGCATGGATGTCAACTACGCACTAGAAAAAGATGAAGTGGAGGCTGGTTATGTGTTAACTTGCCAAGCGCATCCAACTTCAGAAAAATTGATTGTATCATTTGATGACTAAAGATTATGGGATTATTCTCTCGTTCAAAAAAGAAAGCGGAAACGCAAAAACATAAACGATCTGCATTACTTACTGTGTTAAGTACAGAAAAGATTACTGATCACGGTGCGCGGATTTCATTTGAAATTCCAACTGAATTAAGTGGTTCGTTTGACTTTAAACCAGGTCAATACCTGAATCTTCATTGCCCAATTAATGATGAGGTATTGAATCGTTCTTATTCGATTTGCAGTGGAAAAGGTGAGACATTGTCTGTGGCTGTAAAAGCCGTAGAAGGTGGAATTGCTTCCAATTGGTTGGTGAATTCATTGAAAGCTGGAGATCAGTTAGAAGTTGACTTTCCTCAGGGGAATTTCGGAATTCATCCTGCAAAAAAACACATTGCTTTCGCAGCAGGAAGTGGAATTACTCCAATCCTCTCCATGGCAAAATCGTTGGAAAACACGGATAGTTCCATGACTTTGTTTTATGGAAATAGCACACAAGATGCAACGTTTTTCAGTGCTGATCTCAATGCACTAAAGAATACTTCAACGCAGTATTATTTTAGTCGTGAAGTTGTAGAAGGACATCATACTGGTAAGTTTGATAAACAAACGGTCAGTGAGATCATCAAATCTGATTTATCGATTTTACGCGCAGAAGCCTTTTACATCTGTGGCCCTGAAGCAATGATTGTTGCGATAAAAGAAGTCTTAGAAGTATTCGGGATTAAACCAGAGCAAATTCATTTTGAGTTATTTACAACGCCTGTTATATTGTTACCAAAAGTAACAGAGGTGCAAGCCAGTTTTTCAGGTGAAAGTACCGTTTCGGCAATACTTGATGGTGAAATAACGACAGTTAAGTTAAAAACCGATGGTAAAAGTGTACTAGATGCATTGGATTCAACGGGTATGGATGTTCCGTTTTCTTGTAAAGGCGGCGTTTGTTGTACCTGTAAAGCGAAAATTATTGAAGGTTCTGTTCGCATGAATATCAACTACGCTTTGACAGATGATGAGGTGAAGCAAGGATACATTCTAACCTGTCAATCGCATCCGACAAGTGAAGTGTTGAAAATCGATTTTGATGCCTAAAACAATTGTTGTTGTTGGTGCTAGTCGTGGTATTGGCTTAGAAATTGTGAAACACTTTGCCCAAGATTCGGCGAATACGATTCATTGTTTTGCCCGCAGTTTTGAGTCTGAAAATCCGTTTAGTGATTGCTTAAATGTGACAACTCATGCCTTGGATTTAGCAGGTAATTCTGTTCGAAATGAGGTTGAACACATCATTGCTTCTTTACCATCAATTGATATTTTGATCAATAATGCTGGACACTTAGTACTGAAACCGTTTCTGGAATTAACACCGGAAGAACTCAACTTATCGTATCAAGTCAATGTCATTGGTGTCATGCAAACCATTCAAGCATGTGTTCCAAAAATGGCTGATCCTTCGCATATTGTCTCTATTTCTTCCATGGGCGGTTTCCAAGGAAGCATGAAGTTTCCGGGACTATCAGCTTATTCAACTTCAAAAGCGGCGCTCGTTTCGCTAACAGAATTATTAGCAGAGGAATTCAAAGAAACGGGTATTAAAATCAATTGTTTGTGTCTAGGAGCGGTTCAAACGGAGATGTTGGAAAAAGCATTTCCAGGTTATAAAGCACTACTAAAACCACGTGAGATGGCTGAATATATTTGTGATTTTGCACTGAATGCACATCGTTTTATGCATGGTCGAATTATTCCTGTTTCACTAACAACACCTTGATTCAAGTCTACCGATGAAACCATTGTTGTCGCTAGCCCCATTGCAAAGCTACACGGATCATCATTTTCGGAATGCGTATCAACAAGTTTTTGGAGGTGTAGAACGATTCTATGCTCCATACCTCAAATTAGCGCACGATGGTTCTATTAAGCCAGGTCCGAAAATAGACGTGTTACCAGAAAACAATCCATACGATCCCGTAATACCTCAGGTAATGGCTTGTTGCGCAAGTGATTTTTTACTGATGGCCAATTACCTTACAGATTTAGGATATGAGGAAATCAATTGGAATTTAGGATGTCCTTATCCGATGGTCGCAAAACGCGATTTAGGTGCTGGAATATTGGACAAACCCACTAAAATTTGTGCTATTATTGAGGAGGTTCTCCCAAAAATGAATGCAAAGTTGGGATTAAAAATGCGGATGGGTTATGAATCTACTGCTGATATTGAAGTATTACTTCCGCTTTTAAATCAGTATCCCATTAGTGAAATCATTGTGCATGCGCGGTATGCAAAACAATTATATGTAGGAGGTTGTGATTTAGATCGTTTTGCTGCTTGTATTCCGCTAACCCAACATACACTCTGCTATAATGGCGATATAACGAGTGTTGATGCTTTTAGACAATTGCGTGATCGATTTCCTACCATTCAACATTGGATGATTGGAAGAGGAGCTATTTGTGATCCATTGATCTTTGAAATGATTGAAGATGATGTGACTGAATATCCAGCAGATCGATTTGAGGCATTGAGTGAATTCACTGAACTACTTTTGGAAAGTCACCTTCAATCTTCGAATACGGGGAATGCTTTAGCTAAAATGATCAGTTATTGGGAGTACTTTTCTGAGTCTTTAGATGAAGGTGCTCGGTTGTATAAACGCATTAAAAAGACACGTAATTTAGGCGAATACAATGAAGTCGTTTCAGCGTATTTTGATGCACAATCCTAAAACGTTATGCAATAATCAGTTCATCTGGATTAATCAAGTTATTTTGAATGGCATAAATGACTAATCCTGCTGTATTCTTCACAGAAGTTTTGAGCAGTAAATTTCCTTTATGTCCTTCCACTGTTCTTCGTGCAATAAATAATTTATCTGCAATTTCTTGAGAAGTCATTTGTTGACAGATCAATTTTAAAATCTCAAGTTCTCTATCGGAAAGTATTTCTTGTTGGGATAATTTTGGTTTTGGAACTTTAGGAGCAATTTGCGTGCGCATTACATTGATATGTTCTTCAGAAAAATAATAGCCATGTTCATGAACCGAGCAAATAACTTTCGTAAGAAATTCGGGAGAAATTTCCTTTGGTATAAACGCATTTACACCCGTTTTAAGCATGTATCCCATAAATGAGGACATGTAATGAGAAGACATCACAATGATTTTTATCTCAGGATAGCGAACTTTGAGTATGGCAGTAGCTTCAATGCCGTTCATTTCCTTCATGCGTAAATCCAACAATACAACAGAAGGAAGTTCTGTACAAATAGCTAATTGTTCGATCAATTCCTTTCCATCGTAAGCTTTTAATATAACTTCTATTGTTTCGCTTTTCAGGAAATAATTTTCTAATAATTGGACAATTAAAATTTCATCGTCTGCAATTGCAATTTTCACTGTCGATTGAATCGTTTCCATATTTCAAAATTAAGAGGGTATAACAATTAGATAGGTGGTTCCATTATTAGGTTCAGAAAGAATACGGTATTTACCATTTAATAATTGCACGCGTAGCTCAATGTTTTTTCTTCCAAGCCCTTTCTTCAGTTGTTTCGAATCAAAGCCTACACCATTATCCGTAATACGCAATGCAATCATAGTAGGTGTTAATCGTAAACTAATACCAATTGAAGTAGCCTTTGCATGCTTTAGTGTATTACTAATGATTTCTTGCGCCACTCGAAATAGTTGCAATTTCACATCAATATCCAACACACGTTCTGTATGCTGTGTTAGATAATAATCTAACTTCAATACACTTTTTAGTGGAGTGACAAAATCGGCAATTAAATCAGATAATTCCGTTTCAGCTAATAATGGCGGACTTAAATCATGCGAAATCCTCCTTGCGATACCAATACTATCTCGCAATAACTCACTTGATCGCTCTTTCGATTGATCGGCATGGATCGTCAATAAAAGAACATTCAGCTTTGAGATTAAACCATCGTGTAAATCAGCCGAAATACGATTGCGCTCACGTTCTTGTACAAGAATACTATCTTTCAATAACTCTTTTTGGTAGGCCAATTTTAAACTAGCACGTTCATGCTGTTCAGCTAAAATTCTGCGAATGTAAACCCTTGTAAACAGAATGAGCGCGATCACTAAAAACAAGATCAGTGATACACCAACAGTCAGCCAAATTGCAAGTGTTTCCGGTTTTTGCCAGTCTGCCATAGTGTATGAATTAATACAATGTAAAGTGTGAGTAATAAAGTAGATCGAAGTAAATAGAAATAGATCCCATAGTTTAATCCCGCATTTAGTAAGAAATTAATCACCAAAGAGAACAACATATCAAATGAAAAGAAAAGTAAAACACCTGCATTGACTCTTATCATGTCTTTACTAAGGATCGATTTGCTTTTAAGTAAATCCAACATACTGATTATCGCATAAACCACGATGATTCCATCACACATTACTTTGTCGTAAGAATCGAAACCAGAAGTTGTAATAAAAGTCTTACCAAACAATAAGTATATCACCACGAATAGCGCAACCAAGGTTATTATTCTAAGAATAATGAGTTTTGATCCAATATAATACTTCGTATACAGTAATGAGAAAAACGTCAAATCTATGATACCATTAATGGATAATAGAATCAAGTTATTTTTACTTCCAGAAATAAACCCTAAATAGCGCGATAAAAGATCAAGACCGAATACAGTTAAAACGTAGAAAAAAATTAACTTACCAATAGGAGTGATTTTTTTAAAATTCACCACACCCAAAATGACACCGAAGATCAAGATCAACGGAGACAGAACTGTAATTCCGTACATGAGTTTAATCATAACGGTATAGTTAAGATGTTAATTAAGACTGTACTAAAAGCTGATAATTCGTCACAGGATTTATCAGTCCAAAAGGAGGAACAGGTAATGCTACATCAGCTACCATGCTTGGATCGCCAAAGTTCATGGTCTCATTCCAAAGAATCAATTCTGGGATTTTCATTCCTGTAGATTCATCCAACATTAAACCAATCAAGACATAAATTCGTGTACTTGTTGAAGTCGTGAAAAGTAACTCTAAGTCAGAGAATGGAATGTGAAATGCTTGAAATACACCAGTTTCTGTAGATACTTGATTTCTGACCCATATCGAATGATTCATTGACCAACGAAAAATACGTTCAAGTGCATCCAAAATAGTAATGTTGCTTGCGTCATTCCCAAAATCAATTCCATTTTCTTCATTTGAACCATAGGTGTAGTCTTTCACAAAAACATTGGAATAATTTATAGTCGTCTGTTTATCCGTAATGTTGTCAATAACTACAAATTTGGTTACATCGCTGAAAACCGCTGGATATGCATGAATACTTTCTGGTTGAAGTGTTTTCCATTTTTCATATTCAATTCGCGTAATTTCAAAGCAATAACCTTGATTTAAAAACTGCAAAATAGCATCTGAATTGCTTCTACTATTTGTCCAAGTTCTAATTGCTGTACTAATTTCTCTGGGCTCCATAAGTGAATAATTGTTTTTAAATAGTGACTATCGTTTTTTGTTGCAAGATAGTTAAAAACTTAAGAATAAAGTTTGCCCTGCTATTGTAGTTCTCACATTATTTTAGACAAAAAAAAGCAGTCATCAATTAAGATGACTGCTCCTAGTCATAAAAAGTGGTAATAGTTATTCAACAACCAAACGGCGTTGTAATACTTCATTATCTAACGTAAGTTCAACAATATACATTCCAGGTACAAATGTACTTGTGTTTAATTGAATTGTTGAAGATCCTGAAATTGAACCATAAGCACGAGCTGTGATTTCTTTACCTGAAAGATCAAGAATTCGAACCGTCGCTGTTGATTCATAAGAAAGATTTAATGAAATGATTGCAAAGTCATTTGCAGGATTTGGATATACCTGTAATGTTGCATCTATTTGGCTTAATTCATTTTCAGTTATTCCAAGATCTGTTCCATCAACATAACCATTTGCTACTGCTTCAGTAATCGTTGCTTTACCTGCATTGTCAATTGTTCCATTCGGTGCAATTAACAAACCAATAATGTGAATTTTTGTTTCATCCCAAGATGCAGGTAAAATTGTTGCGTAGTTAACTGTATGTGTTTCACCAGCATTAACTGTAGCAGGGAAGCTATTAGCAAATCCATTAAATGAAGGTGCAATAACACGAGCAACGTGATCGTATACCATTTGTGCAGCTGGTACTGGACTTGGCAATAATTCAAATCCACCCATAACTCCATTACTACCACCAGCATAAGCATTTGCTTGTGCCCACTCAGAAGTTGTACCACTCAAATCATCTTCAGTCAATACAACAGCTAACTTGTATGCATTTGTAGCAGCAGATTGAAAATCAGCTGAAACTGAAACCTCTAATTGACGTGTTGTTGCATTCCAAACAGCTCCGTTAGTAATAATTGCAGTAGGCGCAATGATTAAACGGCTCAAGAATGGCGCTTCCATTGCAGAAGGATCAATGTCTGAACCACGATCAACCAATGAACTTGGGTAACCACCAATTAGCGCACCCATTGCAGCATCATAATCTGTTACAACCATTGGGTCACCATTGTGAACGGCAATTCCAGCCCAATATTGCGCATATTTTGTCTCCATGAAATCCATGAATACAGTTCCACGAACACACCAAGGACACCATGTACCGGTTGCTTCTTCACCTACAACCATTTTACCAACTGCTGGCACAACAGGATCAATAGAAATGGTTCCCGTGTTATCAGCAGCATCACCATCACTTGCACCACCATTTACACTACTTACTGTTGCAACCATATTGTTTGCTCCAGCAATGAGTGTATGAGTTCCTGTCATCGTAACTGTCGTTTCAGCTAAAGAAGCAAGGTTTAGACCAGTTACAGGTAATGACAATGTATTACCATTGTAAACAACATCTACATTGAATGAAGTGATAGCAGTTGTTCCAAGGTTACGTACTTTTACTTTAGGTGTAACTAAAGCACCTGCAATAGCTCCTTGATCAAAACTTACCAACGTTACCGCTGCATTTAAAGCTGGTAATGAATAGGGTGTGATTGTATATTGAAAATCATCAATGTAATAACCACTACTATAAGGAGTGTCCTGATCTACTGGAAAAATATCGATTGATGCAACCTGATTTACGCTGTTTGAAAAACTTCCCATTGAAACATCATCAATAAAAACTTCCCATTGATTGGTGTTGAAGTTGATATCCATTCGGAAGTTAATCCATGTACCTTGAGTGTAAGATGAAGTGAAATTTAATCCAAACTGATTGGTGATTTTTAAAGCTCCGTTATCAGCGAAATTGCAATCCAATGTATATGTTTGACCAACAGTTGCCGTTTTTTGTAAGTTAAAGTAAGCAGCTTTACCACTTTCAACATTCAGATTGAACTCTAGAGAAAACTGTCCAGTGTTTAACACACCGAAGTTTTTAATTAAATCTGTTGGTCCACCAGTTTGAGCTGTTGAAGAAAAATAAACGGAATTGGATCCACTCACTGAATTTGCGGATGATACCAAAACATCTTCTGCTCCTCCTGGAGCATTACTCCAAGTTGTCCAATTACCACCGCTATTAGCAGCTAAATATTGACCTGCTGTGTAGGAGTCAAAATTATCGGAAAAAGTTTGTGCCATTCCAGTGGCGGTGAGGAGTAAACTTGCGACAAGTAGTCTTTTTTTCATAGTTCTAGCTTTTGTAAGATGTAAATATAGGGCAGAAGGAGTTGAAATGCACGTATTCGAATTAACTAATAACAGTGCACTCTTGAACTCTTATTTATCAAAATAACTAAAAGATTGATTGGCTTTCAGTCGTTTAAGCGAAGCATAAATTAATGCAATTGTTGCTTCTACATCATCTTTATGGCACATTTCAACCGTTGTATGCATGTATCTTAAAGGTAATGAAATCAGCGAAGAAGGCACTCCATCATTGGAATAGGCGAATGCATCTGTGTCTGTTCCAGTGGCACGTGAAGCAGCAGCTCGTTGGAATTCAATCTTTTCTTTTTCAGCAGTTTGAATGATGTGATGCAATAATTTATTGTGTACAGCTGGACCATAGGTTAAAACTGGACCTTTTCCAGCAGAAAGATCACCTTGTTCAATTTTATTGATCATTGGAGTTTGTGTATCATGACAAACATCTGTAACAATAGCGACATCTGGTTTAAGTCGATTAGCGATCATTTCAGCACCTCTTAAACCTACTTCTTCTTGAACAGCATTCACAATGTATAATCCGAATGGAAGTTTAACGTCATTTTCTTTTAACAAACGAGCAACTTCAGCGATCATAAATCCGCCCATTCGGTTGTCTAAAGCACGCCCAACATAACGGTTTTTATTGAGGATCATGAATTCATCTTCGTAAGTGATCACACAACCAACATGAACTCCAAGTGCTTCAACTTCTTCTTTGGTTGAGCAACCTAAGTCGAGACAGATATTCTTCATACTTGGTGCTTCTTCCTTTTCATGTCGGGTATGAATTGCGGGCCATCCGAAAATAGCTTTTACAATTCCCTTTGGAGTATGAATGTTAACGCGTTTTGACGGAGCAATTAAGTGATCTGAACCACCGTTTCTACGCACATAAATAAAACCATCTTTTGTAATGTAATGGACAAACCAAGAAATTTCATCTGCATGTGCTTCAATGACAACCCTGAATGCAGCATCTGGATTTATGATTCCAACAGCTGTTCCATACGCATCTGTTTGAAATGTATCGACATAAGGTCTGATGTAATCCATCCATAATAATTGACCTGAAGATTCAAATCCTGTAGGTGAAGCATTGTTGAGGTAGGCTGCTAAAAATTGTTCAGATTTCTTTGTTATGATCTTTTTACCCATCTTTTATTAGTTGTGTTGAATTGAAAAATAAGAATTTAAAATTGAATGAATTGACTAAGTCAACAAAGTATGAATATACCAATTGTTAACGAATCAACGTTACGTTTCCTTTGATAATGGATTGTTCACCTCCTGTGCAAATTGCTTCAAGGTAATAATCGTAGGTATCAGGATCAACTAGTTTACCCCTAAAAGTACCGTCCCAGCCATCGTTTAATGAACGTGTTTCAAAAATCATTTCTCCCCATCTGTCAAAGACACGGAATAAAATTTCCGTTGTGATTGCACTTCGAACATAGAGAACGTCGTTTTCATTGTCACCATTTGGTGAAAAGGCATTCGGTATGTAAAGAAATGGTTCACGACAGGCAACTTGTAATACCTTCACAGTAACAGCAGCGCTTTGTGTACAAATTCCATCTGTAACAGAAACGGTGTATGTTGTTTCTTCATCTACCGTAGCTTGTGTTATCTGACTGGTTGGATTGCTCAAACCAGTAGGTGGAGACCAGCTATAACTAAATCCACCTGGAAATGCCGTTAAAGTGGATGTTTCGCCAGGTAATACGACTGAAGGGTTTGCTGTTGCAGTAACAGCTGCTCCAAGGTTTCCAACTTGAATGAAAATGGAGTCTTCGTCGAAGCATCCGTTTGAGCCATTGGCAGTAACATAAACCCAAGAACTGACAGTTGGTGTAGCAATCACAACGTTGTCTTGTGCAGTTGTTGTCAAAATAGTTGTAGGTGTCCAAACATAATCAAACGTTACCCCAGGAATTGTAATAGTTGCTGTAATTGTAGACGATTCACCAATACAAATAGAGTCGTTTCCAGTGACGGTCATAGATCCTGAGACAAAAAACACTTGCACACTATCTATGAGACTACATCCAGCATTGGAAACTTGAACATAATAGGTCGTAGTTCCAGTTGGCGTAATCGCTAAAGTAGAATCTGTAATCGGATTGTTTAACGTGTCCAAAAATTGATTGGAACTTGACCAAATAAAGGTATCAGCTGTTCCAAACGAATTGGCAATTAAGTTCAACGGAATCGAAGAACACATAATGGTATCATTTGAAACCTGCAATTGTAATTCGGGTGTTACAACAATTGTGATTTCTGCTGTGTCAGTTAGTAAACAAACACTATCCGTTACGGTTAAAGTCACATTGTATGTTCCTGGCGTTGTATAGGTAATGGTCGGATTGTAGATAGTTGAAGAAGTCGTACCATCACCAAAATCCCACAGATAGCTATCCGAAGGTGGACTCGTATTTTGCAAGGTAACAGTATAGTCTGCACAGCCCAATAAATCTGAAGTAATGAACTCCGCTTTAGGGATGAGGTCAAAATCAAATTTAAAAACAAGGTTATTGCAGTTAGTACTTAAGTTATTGTTCGACCATGCTCCAGAAGTGGTAGGGAAATCACTGTTTCCACCGCAACCACCACATACAGATTGGTAAACAACACCATTTTTATCAAAACGAGAAGTACCACCATCCACGTGTTCTCGTGCACTTCCACCTCCTAGGTAAGAACCATATAATAAACCATCAAAATCACGATCAAAAACGGCTAAATAAAAATCGAAACCATTGGGTGCAGTTGATTGAAAAGCATCTGGTGAAATTGGCATTCCACTCAAAGGAGTGTTCTGTAATAAATTGGCTCCCCAACCTGAAATGTACATATTTCCGCAAATATCAACCAAAAATGCCGAAGGTGAGATATTGATTGTTCCATTTCCATTCCCAAAAATGGTGGAATTTTGAATTGTCGCTAAATCGGGTGTTAATTTTGCAATGAACTGACTACTGTTTGGGTATCCCGTTGCATTGATGATTGGAAATGTTCCTCCAACAGATTGTCCCAAAAGAAATACATTGTCTAATCGATCAATTTCAACAAAAAATGCCTGATCATATTGAGAAGATCCAATATAGGATGAACGCACTAAGGTTTGTCCATTTGGAGTTAGTTTTCCGACAAAACCATCCGTTTTACCACCTAAATATGCAGGGTTCACAGATCCAGCGGTTCCAGGTAGATTAAGACTACTCGTACCACCAGCAAAAACAATGTTATAAGATGAATCTATTTTCACAGAATAACAAGCGTCGTTATTCGTGCCACCAAAATAGCTCGACCACTGAAGGGTTGATAAATCAGAACTCAGTTTAAATATTACACCGTCCTGCTGACCGCTGTTGGTTGGTTGAAACGCATTTAAAACTGGGAAATCGGTTGATCTCGAACAAGAAGCGACGATACAATTTCCAACCGAATCGATCATGATTTCCCCTCTAAACTGATCGCCGTAATTGGTGGTCAATGAATCGTATGCAGCAACACTTGAATAATTACCCGATGAAATTTTAAAATTCACGCCATCGTTTAAGGTTCCGCCCATGTAGGTTGATCCCATTAACGTTTGGCCGTTTGCACTAAACTTAGCAATATAGATATCCGTTCCAGTAGTTCCGAAATTGGATCCATTAAAATTAACTGAAAGCGGAGTACCACCACCATGAGTGGTTTGATAGCCATTTACAATAGGGAAATCTGTACTTGAAGTAACACCATACATGTAAACGTTATTCAGTTTATCGCAAATAAGACTGTGTGCAGTTTCTGTTCCTTGCGTATTGTCACCACCTCCAATGAAAGTTGTCCAAAGCATAGTGCTTCCATCTGGAGAATATTTCGAAAGAAAAGCGTCTGTTGTAACAGAATTGGCAACATTGGTGACCGTAAAATTTGACGTTACATCATATCCATTGGGATCTGGAGTTGGGTAGGCATTTCCATAAATTGTTCCCGCTGAATAAGCTGTTGCGTCATATCCAAAAGTGGCTGTCATCCCAAAATTATCTGTAACTGATCCGCAGTAGGTAGCAAAAACCAATGTTGGATCAATGACCAAAATAGCTGATTTATTGTACTTGCCTAAATCAAAATACACACGATTTCCAACCAAACGAAAAGCACAGTTGACTTCACTGATTTTTCCATTGTAAATTTGGTAAGCGATAGGTGCTTGTTCAATCATATCGCCAAGTGGAGTTGTGATGATGAGGTTTCCTTTTTCATCAACACGCAATTTTTCAGCCCCTTTGTAATCAATAGCAATTCCCGAGATGTCACTATTCGGTTTGCACCATAATTCGTATTTGAAGCGTGTTTCATCGTCAAAAATTTTCAAATCCACACTTGGATAAAAATCTTCTAATAGTGCTTCATGATAACTATAGGCAGCCCCAACCCATTTCGTTTGATCATCACCAATGAAATAATTATAATAATGATCGCTGGGCTGTGATTTTTTAATCGTTGTGACATCGTTCGATCCCACAAAGTGAGCAGCTACAATGGTTTGTTGGTAATCGATTGACTCAATTCCACTTGCGGGATTTACATGGGCTTTTTGTAAGTTTGAATAATCACGAATATCGAATAGAAATCCATGTTGTTGCACCCAAATTGTGTGTTTTTGAGAGCGCGATTGAAAGAGTACTTGTTCTGCCCATTGACCTTTATTTTCAGTCATAGAATGAAATAAAGAGTGTTTGTGCTCAATTTCTTGAGAAAAACCACCTAGACAAATCAAACTAAATACAATCGAAAACAATGCTTTCATATTGGAAAGATAGCGAATTGTTTAAAAAGGTTGCTTTTTGCATCGATAACTTTTGGAAAAACGACTCACTGGACTATCTTTGATTACCAAAAACACGATGCGTATGACAACCAATTGGGTATTCAATGAAGTCAGATCGATAACAGAACGCAACATTCTGATTGTAAAACAGAAAATGAGCGGGTTGAGTGATCAGCAATTACGCTGGAAACCAACTGAAGCAACTTGGAATTTGTTGGAAATTGCTGCGCACTTGAATGAATATGCTGTTTTTTATCATAAAGCCTTTCTTCGTAGAATGGAGAAAACGCGTTTTAGAGAACCAAGAGAGAATTTTGTTTCTTCACCACTCGGCCGTTCTGCTTGGGTTTCAATGAAGTTAGGAAATGCAAAAAATGTCAAACGTAAGTTCAATGCGCCTAAATTGTATAATCCAACAACAACACCAAGCCTCGTTAAAGGAAATGATGTTGTAACACTTTTAAATGGACAACGAGAATTGTTGGAGATTCTTGATAAAGCGGCTCATGTAAATATTCGCAAAGTGAAAGTCCCTATTTCGATTTCTAAAATCATCCGATTGAGACTAGGAGATGCATTGCTTTTTGTTGGTTATCACAATGAACGACATTTTCAACAAGCACTTAATTTAATGAAATCACCCCAATTCCCCAAAAAATAATGGAAGGTTTTGCATATTGTAAAGTGAGTGTTTCTCCTGTTCGAGCGAGTGCTTCTGATAGAGCTGAAATGGTTACCCAATTGCTTTTTGGTGAACTCATTGAAGTCACTGGAAGAGATCAACAATGGCTCTCCATTCGCACGTATTATGATAATTATGAAGGCTGGATTGATGGTAAGCAAGTTCATTTATTAAGTCAAAAAGAAGTAAAACGTTGGCTCGATGGTCTTACTATTGAAACGGCATTAGTGCGACAATTAAAAACACCATGGGGCAATCAATTGATAACGCGAGGAGCTTTTATTCCGATTGTTTCCACTTCATTTTCCATCGGACAAGATCAGTTTGAATTAGTTGACGAACGAACAGAAGAACCTAAAACGGTAAGCGAATTAGCCTTGAGATATGAGAATACGCCTTATTTGTGGGGAGGAAAAACGCCTTTTGGAATCGACTGTTCAGGTTTGATGCAATCCGTTCATCGCTTTTTTGATATCAACCTACCTCGTGATGCTTCTCAACAAGCTGAACTTGGAATGGAAATTTTTTTTGGTGAACATCAAACGGGTGATTTGGCTTTTTTTCAAAATAAAGATGGAAAAGTGAATCATGTAGGATTAATACTTGATCAACATACGATCATTCATGCAAGTGGTTGGGTACGATTGGATGATTTTACGGATAGAGGGATTGTACGTAGGACAGATAATCAACTTTCTCATCCGATTTATAGTATCAAACGCTTGTGAAAAGTTATATTTGCCACTGAAAACAACTACGATGCGAATACTAATAACAGGAGGTGCAGGATTTATTGGAAGTAATCTTACCAAACGCTTGGTAGAAGACGGACATGATGTGATTGTGCTTGACAACTTGCTGAGAGGAAATAAACTAGCAAAAGACGTTTTTGAGCGAATCACCTTCATACGTGGTGATGTTCGTGATGCTGATTTAATCAATAAATCTACCGTTGGTTGTGATATGATTTTCCATTTCGCAGCAGTTTTGGGTGTAGATATAGTTGCTGATAATCCAGTTGAAACAATGGATGTTGAAGTCATTGGTACTCGGAATGTAGTAATGGCAGCTCTAGCAAACAATGTGAAGAAAATCATGTATGCATCCACAAGTGGTATTTATGGTCATTCGGCATTTGAAAATGTATTGACAGAAGAAATTTTAGTTGACCCGCGCACTTCTTATGCAATGGCAAAACGCTACAATGAAATTTATTTAGCATCACACCATGAAGAAAAAGGAATCAATGTAGTTTCATTGCGCTTCTTTAATGTTTATGGTTACAACCAAGATAATCGCATGGTTGTTCCTCGTTTTTTCGAACAAGCAATTGCTAACGAGCCACTAACCGTTTTTGGCTCAGGAAAACAAACACGTGACTTCACCTATATTGATGATACTGTTGAAGCATGTATTCGATTGATGAATGTAAAAGGTTCACATATTGTCAATATCGCCAATGAAGCTGAATGGTGCATCGATGAATTAGCGAATCAAATCAAAGAAATCACAGGTTCAACTTCAGCGATTAATTTTTTAGAGGCGCCTAAAAAACGCTATGATTATGAAGTAGAACGCCGAGTAGGAAGTTCACATAAATTAATGGAAATAACGGGTTATAAACCTGATACAACTCTGATAGAAGGGTTGAAGAAGATTTATGAAATTAATTATGCGAAATAGCACTTTAGAATACTAATAAACACAATAATAACAGAATGACATTCACTAAAAAGGTGTCATTCGAACGATTAGAATATGAAACGCGATCAGGAAATTTTCGACTTAATTGCTGACGAAAGACAGCGCCAAGAACATGGAATCGAGCTTATTGCTTCTGAAAACTTTGTAAGTGATGAAGTAATGGAGGCAATGGGTTCAGTATTGACCAATAAATACGCTGAGGGTCTTCCCGGAAAACGTTATTACGGTGGATGCGAAGTGGTTGATAAAGTTGAGCAATTGGCAATCGACCGTTTGTGTAAACTGTTTGGTGCAACGTGGGCAAATGTGCAACCACATTCTGGTGCACAAGCCAATGCAGCCGTTTTCTTAGCGTGTTTAAATCCTGGTGATAAAATTTTAGGATTCGATCTATCCCACGGTGGTCACTTGACTCATGGTTCTTCGGTTAATTTCTCTGGAAAATTATACCAGCCATTTTTTTATGGTGTTAACCGCGAAACAGGATTGGTCGATTACGATATGTTGGAGGAAGTTGCATTGCGTGAGCGCCCAAAAATGATTATTTGCGGTGCTTCTGCTTACTCTCGTGATTGGGATTATGCGCGAATTCGCAAAGTAGCAGATCAAATTGGAGCTTTGATTCTTGCAGATATTTCTCATCCTGCTGGTTTGATTGCCGCTGGTTTGTTGTCAGATCCGTTGGATCATTGTCATATTGTAACAACTACAACGCACAAAACATTGCGTGGCCCACGTGGCGGTGTCATCATGATGCGTAATAATTTTGATAATCCGTTTGGATTAAAATGGAACAATGGAAACCCGAAATCAATGGCTGCTCTGTTAGATGCGGCAGTTTTCCCTGGAATTCAAGGAGGTCCGTTAGAGCATGTTATTGCAGCTAAAGCAGTTGCCTTTGGCGAAGCGTTGAGCGATAATTACAAAACATACATGGCGCAAGTAAAGAAAAACGCTGCTGTTATGGCTACTGAATTCACACGATTGGGCTATACCATTATTTCTGGAGGAACCGATAATCACAGCATGTTGATTGATTTGCGTTCCAAAGGTGTGAATGGAAAAGATGCAGAAAACACATTGGTGAAAGCCGATATTACCGTGAATAAAAACATGGTTCCTTTTGATACTGAATCACCCTTTATTACATCTGGAATTCGCGTTGGAACTTCAGCAATCACCTCACGAGGTGTAAATGATGACGAAATCCCAACGATTGTTGCAATGATTGATCGCGTTTTGATGAATATCACTGATGAAGCAACCATTGAAGCAGTTCGAAAAGAAGTGAATACGATGATGAATGGTCGACCGTTATTTAAATGGTAAACATAACTGTTTGTTCAATACAAAAGCCGTCAACTCAAAGTTGACGGCTTTTTTGATTTACAAGATTGGTTTATGTGTTATTTTTTGAAAACATAAATACTTGCAGTGAAAGGACTACTGTCGGTATAAACGGTTTCTCTTGATTTATAGAAAGGAAGCCCAAACGTGTTTTTTTTAGCGTTTAAAAAGTATAGGGTAGTTTCATCATTATTCATACTTTTCGAAGATTTAACGTAGTATTCCTTCGTAAACAGAGGACTTGTCGATGCTTTCTCGAACTGAAAAGGCAGCGAAATATAGTCTCCGTTTTCCATTAGCAAACTTGTTTTTACTGTCAAATATGAATCAGGTGTTGTACTCCATGTTTGAATGAGTTGCTCTGACGCAGTATCACCTTTCTTTTTGGCCAGATCAGTAAAGTAGGCTGCGATCTGATTGAGTAAGTCACCCGTCACTCGGTAAGAATCGGCAGTTCCTGTGTCAAAATTAGCGAATTGCAAATCTGCATTGCCGGTAGCCGAAATACCTATTTTAAGCTGACGTGTCCCCGGTTTCAGATCCGGTGTTGCTTCATCTATATAGAATGGTACGTTTTGGAGCAAAACTGTTTCTCCTGTAGTTGTAAGATCCATTCCCCAATAACCAACACTTTGATCCGCAGTTGTCGTCGTAACATCGTCAATTGCTATGTGAAACGTTTTGTAATCACTTTGATTCAGAAAAGCCGATAGTATGTTGCCGGGGTATCCCAGCCCCATTTGGCTGGAATTTCGTTCGGTGTTTGATGATTTATTATCAAAAGCATAACCGATTAAACTACAAGGGATATTCGGGAATTGGTTGTTACTGGAATCAATTGACATTGCAGGAAGAGTTGTTGTTCGAACCAATCTCGAATGATTTCCTCCGGAAACGCTGCAGCTCCATCCACATACATTGCTAATATTGTCACCTGTATACCGAGGTAAATCGTTAGCGTTAATTGGAATGGATGAGCCTTCAGCAGAAGGTGAAGAAACTGAATCCAGATTACATGATGTTCCGTCATTGCAATGAGCCAAATCAGGATCTACCCCTCGTCTGAAATCTTTTGCCTGTACATTAAATTTAACTGATCCGGTATCTGGATGAATGAGAATTGCATTGTTCATCTGATAATCGTAGTACATTTTGAAGTTAACTTTTGATCCATTACTGTCTTTATACAAGAGTACTCTTTTGTTAGCCCCAACTTCAATCGGCCCGGTATTTCCAAACATAATTTGGTTTGATCCGTCAACATAAGCCCAACACATCTTTCCATAACTAAAAGCAATAGAAGGTCCATGTTTGGAGGTGACATTTGCTTTGGTGTTATTGGTCCATTTTTTTCCATCAGTTGACGTGATGTAAATGAGGTTGTCACTGCTTTCGGCTTTAAATCCGATCATCAACAAGTTGTTGGTCATTGCAATGGAAGGGTTCGATTTGCTGGTCTGTCCGGTTTCAATAAAATCAGTCCAACTTGTTCCGTTAGGTGAGGAGATGATCTTCACTTTATTGGTGTTAATTCCTGTCCAGGTGATAAACAGGTTGTTGTTGAATGCGCAAATTGAAGGTGCGTAAGGTGTGTTTCGTCCTGTGTCGGTGAAATCACTCCAAGTAGTTCCGTCAGAAGATGATTTTACTTTTACATTGTTGGTGTTTTGACCGTTCCATGCCAAGTATAGTTTTCCCTGAAAAGAACACATTGTGGGGCCAGCTTTGGTGTTACCGCCCGTATTCGCTGGTGCAGACCATGTTTTTCCGTCTGCGGAAGACATCACGTAAATGGCATTTGCTGTGTCTGCATACGCCATATAGAGTTTTCCGTTGAAAACACAAATGGCTGGACTTACATTGGAGGTTTTTCCCGTATCAACGATAGTACTTGCGTCCCAGGTTTGACTTTGATTGGAGAATGTAATTAGTTTTAATTTCTTGCTACTTGTTTCAGTCCACGCAAGGACAATAGCATTGTTGAACACGGCCTGAACCGGTGTGTCAGAGGTAGTTCCCCCAACTTTAGTAATTGAATTCATAATCGGTGTTTTTTTAGTGTGTTATTATAAATGAATATGGTATTGGTAAACCTACGTGAAGCAGTTTACAATTGCATTAGTATAAATACGCTAAATTATTTCGGGGTATTTATACGGAATGATCTTTAGTTAAATGCTTTTATGTTGGAATAATCGAATTCAGGTTAGTGTGTTCTTGAAAATTTCAACCGAAAATCACAGTATATTGATTGATTTGCGTTCCAAAGGTGTGAATGGAAAAGATGCGGAAAATACATTGGTGAAAGCCGATATTACCGTGAATAAAAACAGGATTCCTTTTGATACTGAATCACCCTTTATTACATCTGGAATTCGCGTTGGAACTTCAGCAATCACTTCACGTGGGGTGAATGATGACGAAATCCCAACTATTGTAGCAATAATTGATCGCGTTTTGATGAATATCACTGATGAAGCAATCATTGAAGCAGTTCGAAAAGAAGTGAATACCATGATGAATGGTCGTCCATTATTTAAATGGTAAACATAAATGATTGAGTGAAAAGGAAGTAGAAATGCTTCCTTTTTTTTGTTTCTTTGGTTTTTGAAAACACACGAATGGACTCCGATAATTTGGATTTAAACAGCATGGCTGTCGATTTATTTGATCGATTGGCCAATCATTACCAAGAACGATTCATGGATGTGAGTCTTTATAGCGATTCCTTTGATTTGTTTTGTGAACGTGTAGTTGTAAAAGGTGCAGCTGTTTTAGAACTTGCGTGCGGACCAGGTAATATCACTAAGTATATCCTAGAAAAACGCCCCGATTTTCAGGTGTTAGCAACCGATTTAGCGCCAAAAATGCTTGAATTGGCGAAAAAAAATAATCCAACAGCCACCGTTCAATTAGTGGATTGCAGAAAAATCAATCAACTTGGAAGGAAATTTGATGCGATCCTTTGTGGGTTTTGTTTACCCTATCTTTCCAAAGAAGAAGCAATTCAATTTATTAGTGATGCTTCAGGTGTTCTAAATTCAACTGGCGTGCTCTATATCAGTACGATGGAAGATGATTACAGCAAATCCGCATGGAAACAATCGAGTACAGGTGATGGACAATTGTTTATGCATTTTCATCAAGCGGATTATTTACTCAAAACATTGGAAGATAACGGGTTCAACACAATTGAAGTAAATAGAAAGACTTATCCAGCTCATGATGGAACACTGACAACTGATTTATTGATCTTAGCCGTAAAAGGAAGATTTGGATGAAATTTATAATCGAACTAAGGTTAATAGGTGAAGTCAGTGATACCATGAATATGAAACAAGGAGAAAATTCTTCTCGATGTTTTGACTGCTGGAGTAGGCCAGATTTTGAATTTTTGGTTCAATGATGCTAAGAATTATGAGACGCAAAATTTACAAAATAGCGAATCGTAACATTCTGCTTTCTAAAAGATCCAACTTTTATCCTAATGCGTATTTATCCCATGAAGACAATAATCATGAGCAGTTTACTCGGTTGGAGCGCACTTTTTTTTGGATGTAATGCCACTCAAAGTAGCGAACTGGACGATTCAAAACAATTGACGTATCTCGCATTGGGTGATTCTTACACGATTGGTGAAAGTGTGAGCGAAACAGATCGGTATCCGAATTTATTGGTTCAAGCACTCCGAAAAGAAGGTGTTTTAGTCTCAAGTCCTACAATCATTGCACAAACTGGATGGACAACCAACGATTTAAAACAAGGGATTCAGGAAGCTGAAATTAATGAGAAAACATACGATTTAGTTACCTTGCTGATTGGAGTAAACAACGAATTCCAACAGTTGAGTGAGCAAGAATATCGGGTGGAGTTTACACAATTACTCAATCAGGCTATTCAATTTGCGGGAAATAAAAAAGAGAAAGTTGTTGTGCTTTCCATACCAGATTATGGGTGTACTCCTTATGGAAAATCACGTCAAATAGCCATTTCTAAGCGCATCGATGCATTTAATGCAATCAATAAACAAATTACTGATTCGTTGGAAGTCAATTATGTTGATATTACTGGAATTTCCAGAAATGGGTTAACAAACACTGGATTGGTCGCTCACGATGGTTTACATCCTTCAGGGAAAATGTATCAACTTTGGGTGGACACTCTAGTTGAACAAGTAGATTTGACTTTGATTGGCAATAAATGAGACGAGAAGGAGTGTCTTTCTCTTGAAATTGTATCTTTGTATTCTATTTTAGAAAAGCAACAAATGAGCACAATTGCAGCAAATAATCCTACATTAAAATCGTGGGTGGAAGTACCCGCTAATTCAGACTTTCCCATTCAGAACCTTCCGTTTGGAATTGTCAAAACAAATCAATTAACACCTCGTGTTGCTACGCGAATTGGTGACTTTGCTGTTGATTTAAAAACCTTGTTTGTCTTGGGGTATATGGAGAATATGCCGTTTGAACTAGCTGATTTCGATACGGACAGTTTGAATCCAATGATGCGGCGTGGTAAAAAAGCTGTGCGCGATTTACGAAACCGGATTTCTAAATTGTTTGACATCAATTATATCGACCTTCGGAAAAACGAACACCATTCGCAACAAGTATTAATTGCAATGGAGCAAGTGATTATGTGCATGCCTGTTCAAATTGGCGATTATACTGATTTTTATTCAAGCCGCGAACATGCGACAAACGTTGGGATTATGCTAAGAGGTGCTGAAAACGCCTTGATGCCAAATTGGTTATGGCTACCAGTTGGTTACCACGGTCGTTCGAGCTCAATCGTTATTTCTGGAGAACCCGTTCGTCGTCCAAAAGGTCAAATCAAACCAAATCCAGAAGAACCACCCATTTATGCTGCTTCGCGAAACCTTGATTTCGAGTTGGAAATGGCGTTTATTACTTTTGATGGAAAACCAATGGGAGAACGAATTTCTACCGAAGAAGCAGAAGACTTTATTTTTGGAATGTGTTTGTTTAATGATTGGTCAGCTCGTGATATGCAAGCTTGGGAGTACATTCCACTTGGACCGTTTTTGGCAAAAAACTTTGCGTCATCTATTTCTCCATGGATTGTTACTTTGGATGCATTGGAGCCGTATAAAATTGCTGGTCCAGTTCAAGATCCTGAAGTGCTTTCTTACTTGGAATACAGCGGAGAAAAATCGTATGATATTCAATTGGAAGTTTATATACAACCTGAAAATGCTACAGAAACGAAGGTTTGTTCATCAAACTTCAAATTCATGTATTGGAACATGGTGCAGCAATTAGCACACCACACAGTAAATGGATGCAACGTTCGATCTGGTGATTTGATGGGTTCAGGAACCATTTCTGGTCCAACTCCCGATTCGTACGGTTCAATGATGGAATTATCATGGAGAGGCACAAAGCCATTGTCATTGAATGATGGAACAGAACGAAAATTTATTCAAGATGGCGACAATGTGATCATGCGTGGGTTTTCTTCAAAAGATGGTGTGCGAATTGGTTTCGGAGAAGTTTCAGGAAAAGTTTTGCCAGCAATTGATTAACTAATTACATTATATTATCGAAGGCAGTTTATTCAGTTAGACTGCCTTTTTTTCTTTTGTGGTTTTTTGGATTATTGATGATGTAATGAGAAATTTTTGTTTTTTCATCTTTCCTCCACTTCTTATTGTTAACACTTCTTGAAACTTTTTTTCAGAAGCAATTGATTCAATTTATCTTTGTAATCAATAACTAAGAATTTCTACGGGAATCTATGGAAATGCAAATCGATTTAGAACAAGAACGAAAAGAGATTCTATCTGCTTTTAAAGGATTATTGCGTGCGACTAAAAATCGGACACGTCAAGATACCAATTTGATCCGCAAGGCATTTGATGTGGCCGTTGATGCGCACAAGGAAATGCGTCGGAAATCAGGCGAACCATATATCTATCATCCAATAGCTGTAGCACGAATCTGTGCTGAAGAAATGGGCTTGGGTGCAACAGCAATTGCCTGTGCATTATTGCATGATACAGTGGAAGACACTCATATTTCGCTTGAAGATGTTGAGGATTTATTTGGGGTGAAAGTGAGGCAAATCATTGACGGGTTGACCAAAATTCCCGAAGTGTTTGATGAGAATGCATCCATTCAAGCAGAGAATTTCCGTAAAATGTTATTGACCATTTCGGATGATTTACGTGTTGTTTTAATCAAACTAGCAGATCGTTTGCACAATATGCGAACGTTGCAAAGTATGCGACCAGAGCAACAACTGAAAATCGCTTCCGAAACCAAGTTTTTATATGCACCATTGGCGCATCGTTTGGGATTGTATTCCATTAAAACCGAACTGGAAGATTTGGCAATGATGTACACAGAATCGGAGGTGTACAGCATGATTCAGAACAACTTGAAATCGACCAAAGATGTCCGGAACCGATTTATTCGTCGGTTTGTACATCCAGTGCGAGAAGCTTTGGCAAAAGAAGGATATAAATTTGAAATCAAAGCACGCACCAAATCCATTTCGTCTATTTGGCGTAAAATGCAATCGAAAGACCTTCCGTTTGAAGAGATTTTTGATTTGTTTGCGATTCGGATTATTTTGGATTCTGCAGTTGATATGGAGAAAGCAGATTGCTGGCGTGTTTATTCCATCGTAACTGATTTTTACCAACCGAGTCCAGATCGTCTGCGTGATTGGATTTCTACTCCTAGAGCTAATGGGTATGAGTCATTGCATACAACTGTGATGTCGCCTCAAGGAAAATGGGTGGAAGTACAAATCCGTACGTCGAGAATGGACGAAATCGCAGAAAAAGGATTAGCGGCACATTACCGATATAAAGAAAATGCAAAAGAAGATTCAAAATTAGACAGATGGATTGCGGAAATCCGTGATTTAATGGAGAATCCCGCTGTCAATGCAATGGATTTTGTGGATGAATTTAAAATGAATTTGTTCCACGAAGAAATATATGTTTTTACACCAAAAGGGGAATTACGTGTGCTGCCAATTGGAGCAACGATACTCGATTTCGCCTACGATATTCACAGCGATATTGGGAATAAATGTATAGGCGCCAAAGTGAATAACCGATTGGTTCCGTTGAGTTATCAATTGCAAAATGGCGATCAAGTTGAAATTATCACTTCCGCTAAGCAAAAACCAAACGACGAATGGCTCAGAATTGTAGGTTCAGCAAGAGCAAGAAATAAGATCAAATCAGCACTCAATGATGAGCGTAAAATAATTGCGCAAGATGGTAAGGAAATCCTCGAGCGTAAATTCAAACAGCACAACATTCGATTTACATCTGAAAACATTACTGTATTGGAACGCTTTTATGGCTTTCATTCCGCGACTGAGTTGTATTTTCGAATTGCCAAGGGAAAGATTGATTTATCAAAACTCCGTGAAATTGAAAATATCCATGGGATACTTCAACTGGAAAAGAAAATCAGTAATGTCAATAAAGACAAGCATGAACTAGATGTCTATCCGAAAATCAATAAAAAGGATGATACCATCATCATTGGAGAAGATTTTAAAAATATCCAATACCAAATGGCGCGTTGCTGCAATCCAATTCCAGGAGATAAGGTTTTTGGGTTCATCACCATTTCGGAAGGAATTAAAATACACCGCAATAACTGTCCGAACGCAGAACATTTACAATCAAAAATGGCGTACCGATGTGTGAAAGCGCGTTGGAGAAGTCAAGATTTAGTAGAGCGAGTTGCGGCTATTCGTTTGATTGGAATAGATGATGTGGGGATCGTGAATAAAATCACGGAAGTTATTTCCAAGGAACACAATGTCAATATGCGATCCATTTCGTTTGAAACCATTGACGGATTGTTTGAAGGAAAAATTAAATTGCTAGTCTACGATACCGAGCATTTGGAGCAATTAATGCGCAAGTTTGAATTGGTTGATGGTGTAAAACGGGTGGAACGTTGGGTAACGGAAGAGGAGTGATTTTTAACGGTAATAGTATGAATCAAGTTATAATGAACAGGTTAATGGATTTGATAGATGATATCAAAAAAGTTGACGCGATTATTAAAACGCATTCGAATAATTCATCAACTTTTATGTTGAACCAATACCAAACAAAGAAAGAAAAACTGATTGGTTATTTGATCGATGAGTTGCTTGATCCTGAAGTAAGATCAACAGAAAGTTTTTCAGTGATCCAAACAATCATTCAAACGTTTTATCCAAATATTAAATCTGACGTACGGATTGCAACTGAAAATTCAGATTTCAGTAAATTAGAATCGCTACTTGCTTCTTAATTCTGTGAGGTCAGTTTTCTAATTTTCAATTGTTCGTAATCTGTGGATAACATCCTTTGAGTTATCATTAAAAAATCATTACTTTTGCCCTTTCAATTCGGTCGCATGCAACAGCAGGATCTTCAGGATACAGTTCGTAACATTTTCTCAGCTTACCTCGAGAAAAATGGTCACCGAAAAACACCCGAACGTTTTGCAATTCTGGCAGAGATTTACAGTTACGAAGGTCATTTTGATGTTGAAACACTGTATATCAAGATGAAAAATCAAAATTACCGTGTTTCTCGAGCAACCTTATACAATACCATTGAATTACTGTTAGCGTGCAATTTAGCTCGTAAACACCAATTCGGGAAAAACATCGCTCAATTTGAGAAATCGCACGGTTCCAAACAACACGATCATGTGATTGTAACAGATACAGGTGAAGTGATTGAATTTTGTGATCCGCGTATTCAAAATATTAAAGCAACAATCGAAGAATTATTCAATATAAAAATTCAGCATCATTCGCTCTATTTTTATGGTGTGAAAAACGATTCAACAACTGATAACGATAACTAGTGCAATTGATGTTCAACATAACAACAACGCCAATGTGCGGTATTTTGCTATTAAGCGGAAAGATCATGTCGGACGAATCATTACCAGAAATCATTGCACAAGTGGAAGAACAAATTGCACTTGGAAAAAAAATCTGGTTGTGTGATCTTTCTGAACTGACTTACTGTAATAGCACTGGATTGAATCTTTTTATTCGAATCTTAACAAAATCACGCAATGCAGGTGGTGATTGTGCGTTAATCAACCTGCAACCAGGAGTTCGAAAATTGTTCGAATTATCCAAATTAAACGAAATTTTTACCAGCTACGCTTCTATGGATGAAGCATTGGAGCGATATAACACAATTTCATGAAAGTAGATGTTCTTTTAGGATTACAATGGGGTGACGAAGGAAAAGGAAAAATCGTTGATGTCCTTACTCCACAATATGATATTATTGCTCGTTTTCAGGGCGGACCAAATGCGGGTCACACCTTAGAGTTTGAAGGTGTAAAACACGTGTTACATACCATTCCATCTGGTATTTTTCATGAAAATGTGATCAACTTGATCGGAAACGGTGTGGTGATTGATCCAGTTGTTTTTCAAAAAGAATTGGAAAAATTAGCTCCATTTAACATCAATGTGAAAGACCGTTTAGTGTTGTCTAAAAAAGCTCATTTGATCTTGCCATCTCATCGTTTGTTAGATGCAGCTTCTGAATCTGCCAAAGGGAAAATGAAGATTGGTTCTACTTTGAAAGGAATTGGACCAACTTACATGGATAAAACGGGTCGCAATGGATTAAGAGTGGGTGATATTTTCTTACCGAATTTTCAAGAAAAATACGACGCATTGGTTGAGAAACACGTTGGAATGTTAAAGCATTACGAAGGTTTTGAATACAATTTAGCTGAATTGGAAGGTCCATGGATGGAAGGTATCGAGATTTTACGAAACTTAAAAGCAGTTGATAGCGAACATTACCTTGATCAAGCCTTAAAAGCAGGGAAAAAAATCCTTGCGGAAGGTGCACAAGGAACAATGCTTGATATTGATTTCGGAACCTATCCGTATGTAACGTCTTCCAATACCGTAACTGCTGGTACATGCACAGGATTGGGAATTGCTCCTTCAAAAATTGGAGATGTAATCGGAATTTTTAAAGCATACTGCACACGTGTAGGAAGTGGGCCTTTCCCAACAGAATTACTAGACGAAGTGGGTGAACAAATCCGTCAAGAAGGACGTGAATTTGGTTCTACAACTGGGCGTCCGCGCCGCTGTGGTTGGATCGATCTTCCTGCAATGAAATATGCAATCATGATTAACGGTGTTACTGAATTGGCCATGATGAAAGCAGATGTATTGGATAAATTTGATACGATTCGCGCGTGTACAAAATACCTTATTGATGGCGTTGAGGTTGATTATTTACCTTACGATATTGATAGCGTTACCATCGAACCTATTTGGGAAGATATTCCAGGTTGGAATACGGATTTAACCAAATTGTCTTCTTACGATGCAACTCCACAAGCTTTAAAAGACTATGTTGCATATTTGGAACGACATTTGGAGGTACCGATTACAACCGTTTCAGTAGGACCAGATCGTACTCAAACATTAGCAACTCGGTAATTGGTGAATAAATTCCAACATAGATTATCAATTGCGCTTTTTTTGAGCGCAATTTTTTTGTGTCGACTATCAGGGTTGGCGCAAGGTGGTTGGTTGGAATTATTGCCCGGTGCAGATCAATTGTCTTACGATGAAAAGACGGGAATTCAACGCTTAAACGGCAACATCAATTTCACGTATCAAGGTAATATGATGTACTGTGATTCTGCTCATTATAAAGCGAAAACGCAGGAAGTTTGGGCGTATGGAAAAGTGCATCTCAATAAACGTGATACCTTAAATTTATTCTGTGATTCCTTGTATTACAATGGAAAAACGAAGATGGCAAAATTGTGGGGGAATGTGCGCGTACGTGACCGTGAATACAAACTCACTACTGATACATTGGAATACGATGCGAAAAATTCAAAAGCCATTTATAGATATGGTGGGAAAATTGAAAACATCACAACCAATGAAGTATTGACCAGCCGAGTAGGGTATTTTAATCCAAACACAAAAGACAGTTTTTTCAAGGGAAAAGTGGTGTATAAAACGCCTGATCTGAAAATGACAACGGATACCTTACAATACAATTACCTCAAGCACAAAGTCAGTTTTTTTGGACCAACAAACATCACAAATAAAGAAACCAAATTGTACTGTGAAAAAGGCTGGTATGATGTGGAAACGGAGGAAGGTGTTTTACAAGGAAATGCGCTAATTGATCAAGCTCCACGACTCATTCACGGAGATAGTTTGTATTATCACCCCAAACAAAAAATCGCCATTGGAAGAGGTCATGTTTCAGTTTTGGACACGGCTCAAAAAGTGGAATTTAGAGGAGGTTATTTTTATTCCAATGATTCAATTCACCTCGATCAATTGACCGAGAATCCATGGGTGCGCATCATGAAATCGAAAGACACGCTCTATTTACGGGCAGATACCTTGTTTCATGTACGCGATACCTTGGACAAAACAGTGAGTGTTTCAGGTTGGCAACATGTAAAGATTTTCCAAAACAACTTGCAAGGGACCGCTGATAGTTTGCATTATGATAAGCCAACTGGAACAATGGATTTGTGGGGTGATCCCTATTTTTGGAGTTACAATTCCGAGTTGCACGGAGATAGCATTCGGGTATTCATCAAAAATGACACCCTGATAGACAAAATTCACTTGCGTTACAATGCATTTGCAGCCAATGAGGTCGATTCTGGGAATTATTACAATCAACTAGCGGGGAAGGAAATCTGGGCGTATTTCCGTGAGAATGAATTGGTAAAATCTGAAGTTCTAGGAAATGCACGCACCGTATTTTTTCCAACAGATACTATTAAAACAGACACTTCAACTGTAATTGAACGCAAAGGTATGAACCGCATTTATGCTGCTGACCTCAAAGTTTACCTAGATAGCGGTGAAATAACCGGTGTTACTTTTGTGAAACAACCAGAAGGCGTTTTTTACCCGATGGATCAATTGAATCCTGAAGAACAATTTTTGCAAGGTTTTGCTTGGCATCCGCTTCTGAGACCAAAAAGTTGGCAAGAAATTATTGGTGAAACGAAGCCAATTTCTACAGTGTCGATTGAATGATAAGCTTCAGAAATTCCCGAATTGGGTCATATTCAACTGTTCAATGCTAAGTACGGTCATGTAGGTAAATAAAGCGATAACCAGCGAAATCCCAACCCAAATTAATCGCGCAATTGCCCAATTTTTGATGATTAAATTTTTGTTGTCAATTGCCCAAATAATCAAACAAATCGGCCCAATAATCGGAATGGCTACGATTAAAAAATTAGCTAGCCAAATTTGAATAGATGGGTTTTCGTGTTCATATTCTGTTGGGTCTTCAAATGGTTGTTGTTGAGTATAACGATAAATTAAGACAGCCCCTAAAATAATGAATAGGAACAGCGTCAATAACCCAACAAAAAGTACATCGGTTCCAAATTCAAACATTCTTAAGACGCTTGTAAAGAGCCATAAGTTGAATGCTATAGCAATGATTGATGCCAGAAAAATACTGATTGCCCAATTTCTTCGAATCTTATGATCATTATTGAAGGACCAAATTATAAGTATAATAATTCCTACAAATGGGATTGCAACAAGGGCATAATTTCCCAACCAATGGAGTGGATTTGGTGCTTTAGTTTCTAAAGAAAACAAAGGGTTATCTTTTGTTTTTTCCTTTTTTAGGATGCCCAAATAAAGATTCGAAACAGCGACAAGCATCGAAATGTAGAAAATGGATTCTAACATCGAAGCCGTTTCAAAAACAAAATGGACACTTCCAACTTCACCAATTCCAAACCCGAAAATGCGCAAAAAGATAACACTAAAATCATTAATAATCACAAGTGTTAAGCCGATTAACAGCCAGACGCATGCTTTTTTGATTCGGTGAAGCTGATTTCCATAGAGTGCTATACCAAGCAACAAATAGCCTAAAAACAAGAATACCACAACACCTATCCTTAATAGATTTTCGATTAAAGTACTTACAGAATAATTCGACTCTTCAAAAATGATATGATAGATTGTAAATAGTAATAATCCTAACGATAATCCGCCGAGAATGGACAATGATAGCGCTATAGGTTTTTTATTGGATGTTTCCTTCTGTAAAGAAAACCCAAGAATTCCCCATATTATAGGTGTTGCTAGGTTAACAATAAACCAAAGAATGGATTCTAAGTTATTGCGATAATAATTGTATGCAAAATAATTATATGCCTCTTCAATTAATTGATTTAATAGCGAGTAAGAAGCTGTAATAATCAAAAATAAGAGAATGTTTTTAGAAAGCATAGATTGTCTGTAAATGATTTAATCACATGAATATAGCTGAAAATTATGTATCTTTCATGTTAAAGTCAATTAGAATTTTAGACCAACAAGGTTACTTTTTAGTTGAAGTGAACATAAAGAAGAAATACAACTGCAATGACAGATCAGGAAATTATCGATTCAATTAGAAAAGGCGAGCGCGAGAAGGCGATTCGTTTTCTCTATAAGGAATTTCCTAAAATCAAATCGTTGATTCTCAAAAGCGGATGCAATGAAGTTGTAGCAAAAGAAGTGTTCAATGACAGTTTGTTGTTGTTGATAGAGAAATTAAAAGATCCGACGTTTGAATTAACCTCTAAACTCACCACTTACCTGTATGGAATCAATCGGTTTATGGTGAAAAATGAACTCCGTAAACAAAACAAAACCTCCTATGAATTGGAATGGAGCGACACCTTAATCTTGTCCGAATCTGATTTGGGATACGACCAAGAAAAGGAAGAACAATTCAACAAATTGGATCAAATTTTAGCGAAGGTTTCGGAAAAATGCAAACAAATTTTTGAGTTGTTTTATTTCAAAAAAGAATCAATGGAATCCATTGCAAAAACATTGAATTATTCAAGTGTGAACTCAGCAAAGACACAAAAATACAAGTGTATAGAACAAGCCTTTCAACTCGCTAAAAAATTAGAATCATATCACACTACAATTGAACAATCACATGAGAGCTGAATTGGAAAATATGGAACGCGTTGCCAATTACCTAGCTGGTAAATTGACAGAAAGTCAGCGACAAGTGTTTGAAGCAGATTTGCTCATGGACAATGATTTGCAAGACCAATTGCATTTCCAAACCGATTTATCGAAAGTGATTGAACGTCGTGTTTTACGCAATGAAATCAGTCAAATTGGTAAACAATACGGTGGATCTTCCCTTTTCTCATGGAAAATGATGGTGATCACAGCGGTTGTTATTGCTGGTGGAATTACAGCTTATGTTGCCTTTACACCCACAACGAACGAAAGTGATTCATTGATTGCCAAAGAACCGAAAAAAGAACAATCAACTGTCGTTGTTCCAACAAAAATAGCAGATCAACATACAGCAATTGATTCAGATATAGTAAATACTAAACCGACGACGTTTAAGTTGGATGTTGATGCTATTTTGCGATTGGGTAGAAATCAACAATCTGGTTGGATCAATGAAATAAATACTATTCAGCAAAATGATCTTGCCGATGCTGGAGTAAAAACACGAAGCGCAGAGTCATTACAGCTGAATAAAAAAGAATTCGTTGATAGTGTGATCGCTTTTGAAGAAATAGTAAGTCCCAAACAAATTATGCGTTCAGGAACCTGGTGGAAAAAACCTGCTCGCTCAAGTGCTTTGCCAAGTTTGAGAGAATCAAAAACGCGCTTAAAAAACAAAGCACTGATCATTGTCATAGATGAAGCGGGAAATAAATTGCCAAATGTTGCTGTTGAATATGGTTATTACGGGGAATTACGATCTGGAACAACCGATAAAAATGGCGAATTTGCATTTCAATTGTATGATCAGATAACTTCAAGTGTCACACTGCTCTTGCCAGATCAAATTAAAGTAGATTTAACAGAGGTCGTTTTCCAACCTAAAAAAGTAACGTATATACAAGTGGATTCTTACACGATTGATTCTCCGGTAAACTCAGCAAATGAAGGGTTTCCCACTTCGAAAAGATAAGTGTAAATGAAAAAATGATCGACCACCTATTCGATTCATTATCTCAAGCACGTAACTGCAGGTACGTTGCTAGAGGTAACAGTTATTAAGCTGATTCGAATTTAAATTTTCCCTTTTTCAGAAAAGAGAATGGCAATTGGTTTTGTTTTTGGAAAGTGAGAAAAGACGATGATCATAATCACCGTAATTGGAACACTCAAAAACATTCCAGTGATTCCCCAAAGTGTACCCCAAAAAGCCAACGCAACAATGGCAACTAGTGGACTAATGTTCAGTGAATTCCCCATAATTCTTGGTTCTAATACATTTCCGACGACAAATTGAACCGTTCCAATAGAGAAAAATAAGATCAATGAAGGCGTAAATTCACCAAATTGAATCAAAGCAAAAACAGCGGGAAAAATAGCACCAACAAACAAACCAATTACTGGAATAAAGTTCATGAGGAAGATCAAAAATGCCCAGAAAATGGCAGAATCTACCCCAACAATGAGTAGAATAACGAAACTAATGGTAGCCGAAATTAAATTCACAAGCGTTTTTAAACCAATATAGTTCGCAACCGAGTTTTCAATTTTATCAGCGATCTCAATAACTTGATCGAATTGCTCTTTTTTAGTGAAAATGCCTTTCAACTTGGTTTGAAAATTGGTTTCTTCTAAAAAGATAAAGGCAACATAAAGAATAATAACAACCGTGTTTCCTAGCATTCCGCTAAGTGAACGGAAAAGAGAAGTAAACGCCTTATTTAAATTCAGACTTCCTGAATAATCATTCAATATACGCATACTGTCGATCCCAAAAAAATGATCAAGATCATCCGTTACGTGCGCAATATTTGATTCGTAATGGGAAAATGAATTCGCTAAATATTCAATATTATAGGTGAGTAATTGTGCAATAAAAGCAAAAATGGAAATGATAGCTGCCGACATCACGATGGAAGTCAGCCAAGATGGAAACCAACTTCTAATAAGTGGTAGTTGATGCATTTTGGATTTGATACGTCTCACCAACAACCAAATCAATAAGGCAAAAATAAATGGAATGATTAATTGTTGACCTAGAATAAGCATGACCACAGAAGCGGACAAAACAATCATAAGTGCTGCTGCATTTTGAATATTCATGAACCGAAGATACTGAAGGATTTAAAAGTGGTGGAGATTTAAGGGCTTAAGATTGGATTTTTAACGTTTTTTTAATTGGAAAATCGGCTTATGTAGCTGTATGTGAGTGTTATATGTTCCGTAATTAGCCGCGGCGGACACGTGTTACGGGATTACTGAACGGGTAAATAGGTGAATAACGCTATTTTAAAGTTGTTTTTCCATCTCATAATGCTGCAACACATCAAACAACTTATACGAAGGGCCAATCAATTGATACCCTAACTTTTCATAGAACGAAAGTGCATAATCGCGGGCATGTAGGATCATTTTTGAATATCCAATTGTTGCACCATGTTCTTCAACAGCGATCATGAGTTGATTTCCCAATCCTTTTCCTTGTAAATGGCTTTCAATGGCTACAAAACGTACTTGACAAATTTGATCATCTACTTTGTCTAATCGAGCAATTCCTAAAATTGTTCCATCTTCATAAAGCGCAAAATGAATTCCTGTTAAATCGCCTTCATTGCGTTCGGACCCACGTTCTTTTCCCAAAGGTTCACGCATGACTCGGTAGCGTAAATCGTAATAGGCTTCCCATTCAGCTTCGGTTTCGGGTGTTCTAATTTCCATGGATCTTGAATGCGATTGATGTAACTCGTTTTGTTAATTGATGGTCAATTTCTTCTTCTCTGACTAATTGTTGAGCCTTCGGTTGCTTGAAAACTTCATTCAATGATCGAATAATTCCCATTGGAATATGGTGTGCTTGCATGTACGCATCAATTGCTTTTGCTTCTAATAATACGATCTTTGTGTTGAGTAATTCAAACAATTCAGTTCTGTTTTTCACCCGCAAACTGTTTGTTGAAAAACGATCATCAGTTGGTAAATCGCTTAACTGTAAGTAGGAGCAAAGTCCAGCGAAATGTTTATTGTTCCCAATGGCAAAGGTAATTTGTTGCTGATCTTTTGTCGTGAAAATTTCTCCGTAAGGCGCAATATTGGGGTGTAAACTGCCAATTCGTTGCGGAACATGTCCTTCCATGAGAAAATTGGAAGCCTGATTGACCAATGACGTAACTGCTGCATCGAACAGTGAAACAGAAACGACGGCTCCTTTTCCTGTCAATTGTTTTTCCAATAGGGCAACGAGTATTCCTTCCTTTAAATGGTGAGCAGCTAACACGTCGATCAACGCCACAGGCATTTTTACAGGACCCGATTCTGGTGTTCCATTCATAGACATAAATCCAGATTCTGCTTGTAGAATAAGGTCATACGCCACGCGATCACTTTCATCACCAAAACCACTGATTTTCCCAATGATGATGGACGGATTGAGTGCGAAAACTTGTTCATCTGTAAGTCCGAATTTTAAATCATCTCCTTTTTTGAAATTCATCAAGAGTACATCAAATTCACCGATGAGTTGTTGTATTTCAACTGCACCAATCGATGAAGTAAGATCCAGTTTCTGGTAGTGTTTTTTGTAATTAACCGACGAAAAATATGCCGAGACAGTATGCTCAACCTTTTCAGAAGGTAATTTCCAGGAGCGTGTTACATCAGGTAAATCAGGATGTTCTAACTTTAGGACAGTGGCTCCAAGTTCAGCAAAGAACATTCCAACAGCTGGTCCAGCAAGAACAGTTGACAATTCAAGGATTTTCAACGATGCAATCATGGATCAAAAGTAATCAATTGAACCAAGAATTTCGATTACTTCATTTCTCGTTTAATCTCTTCAATTTTCACTTTTGCAATCCCATTTCGGATGAAATTGAGTTGTTTCGCTCCAGCATAACTCAAATCGAGAATATGAGGTGATTTCCCCATGCGATCTGTCACTTTCACAATAACAGTTGAATCGTTTGCCAAATTCGTAACACGGAGTAAGGTTCCAAATTTAAGCGTTTTATGTGCCGCAGTTAAACTGTCTTTGTGGTAAATTGCACCAGATGAAGTTCTGCGACCATGAAATTTATTCGCATAATAACTCACATTTCCTGTTTTTGAAAATCCATCAGGAACAACAACGATTGAATCTGTTAAAAGGTTTTTCAACCATTTCTCACGAATTTGCTTTTGTTTGAATCCATCAACAAAAGAAGATCCGTTGGTAACATCAACAGTTGTTGAAGTTGTTTGTGCGAGGTGTGTTTTAGCTGTAGCAAATTGTGTATTTTCAGAATAAGAATACTCTTGAACAACAGTGAAACTCAAAAGAGCCGCTACAGTAAAAATCCATATTAAGTGTTTCATAACCATTTGTAAGGGCGGCTAAGATACAACCAAATAAAACAGGAATGGTTTCGTTTACAATTCATTAACAAATTAAAATGCACTTTCAACTGTAAATATCGACCGTGTGAGGGCTTTTAAAAAGTGTGGTAATTACTTGCGAATCACCCATTTTTACGGACAATTTCTTCCATCAAACAATCCGCATACTATAGAAAATTTCAACTGTTTATAGATTCATGAAACATTGTCGGAATGGTACTTTGATTTATATTTGCGCCTATGCAAAAAAACGATTTTATCCAGTCCAATTCTGGTCTTCAACCAAAAGCGATTCTTCATACCATTCAACTCTTAGAATCTGGTGCAACTGTACCATTTATTGCGCGGTATCGAAAAGAACAAACCGATGGATTGGATGAGGTGGAAATTGCATTGATTCGTGATTTAGCTAAAAAACACGATGAATTGATTGCGCGGCAACAAACCATTTTAAGCGCGATCGAAGAACAAGGGAAAATGACACCCGAGTTGAAATCAAAGATTGAAAGTTGCTTTGAATCGAATGTGTTGGAAGATATTTATCTACCGTATAAACAAAAACGCCTCACAAAAGGTGAAAAAGCACGGAAATTGGGATTAGAGCCGTTGGCAAAAATGATCATGTCGCAACGAGGTGGTGATCCTGAACAAATGGCTGAACGCTTTGTGAAAGGCGATGTCGTTGATGAAGAAATGGCGATTCAAGGCGCATGTGATATCATTGCCGAATGGATGAATGAAAATACGGTGGCGCGTGCACGAATGCGGACCTTGTTTCAGCGCAAATCGATGTTGCAATCTAAATTGATGAAGGGAAAAGAGGAAGCTGCTGCGAAATACCGCGATTATTTTGATTTTTCTGAACCGTTATATAGAACTGCTTCTCACCGATTTTTGGCATTGTATAGAGCTGAACGTGAAGGCTTACTTTCGCTAAAAGCACAACCTGAAAAAGAAGCTGCCATCGAACAATTGGAACGCTTTTTTGTGAAAGGTGATGACGCTTGCGCAGATTTGATCGCCCATACGTGCAAAGATGCCTATTCCCGTTTAATCTGTCCTTCCTTGGAAAACGAAGTGCTCAACGAAGCCAAAGAAAAGGCGGATAAAGAAGCGATCAAGGTGTTCTCAACGAACTTACGTCAATTGCTACTCGCTCCACCATTGGGTTCAAAACGCATTTTGGCAATTGATCCTGGATTCAGAACGGGTTGTAAAGTAGTCTGTATTGATGAATCGGGTGATTTGTTGACCAATGTGACCATTTACCCGCATGCACCTCAGAACGAAACCGAAAAAGCATCGTCGAAAGTATTCCAATTGGTGCAAGCGTATAAAATTGATGCCATTGCCATTGGTGATGGAACTGCTGGTCGCGAAACGGAAGCATTTATAAAGCGTGTGCGTTTTGACCGTGATTTAGATGTTTTTGCTGTGCGTGAAGATGGTGCTTCTATTTATTCTGCAAGTCCCATTGCCCGAAAAGAATTCCCTGATTACGATGTAACTGTTCGTGGTTCTGTTTCCATTGGTCGACGATTGATGGATCCATTGGCTGAATTGGTGAAAATTGACCCGAAATCCGTTGGAGTAGGGCAGTACCAACATGAAGTCAACCAAACATTTTTGAAAGATGCCTTGGATGATGTTGTTGTTTCCTGTGTTAATGCTGTTGGAGTAGATTTGAATACAGCATCTCCTTATTTATTGAGTTACGTTTCGGGATTAGGTCCTGCTTTGGCTGAAAATATTGTTGCTTATCGCACTGAAAATGGTGGAATTCGTTCACGCGAAGAACTGAAAAAAGTAAAACGATTGGGCGATAAAGCCTACGAGCAAGCTGCTGGATTTTTACGCGTACGAAATGGTGAAAATCCGTTGGATAATTCCGCTGTTCACCCTGAAACCTATAAAGTGGTGAATGCAATGGCTAAAAAAGTTGGGTTGAATGTCACCGAATTGATTGGAAACGAAGCAACACTTAAAACATTCAAGAAAGCCGATTTCCCTGAAATAGATGCGTATACATTTGAGGATATTATCCGCGAATTAAAAAAACCAGGACGTGATCCGCGCAAAAAAGCCCAAGTCTTGGAATTCGATACCCGCATTCGCACCATGGCAGATTTAGTTGTAGGAATGACACTTACTGGAATAGTAACCAACGTCACCAATTTTGGCGCATTTGTCAATATAGGCATCAAAGAAAATGGTTTGATTCACAAATCCAATTTAGCAGATGTGTACGTGGAAGATCCATCGCAATTCATTTCCTTGCATGAGCACGTTGATGTGCAAGTTACCGAAATTGATATTCCGAGAAAACGCGTTGGCTTGAAACGATTGCAGTAAAGAGTTCATCATTTTTTGTACATTGGCTCAATATTCTAACCTGAGTCTATGCGTTGTTGTTTTCTTGTAATTTTCTGTTTGTTGGTGAACGTAAGTTTCGCTCAACGCCCCGATTCTGTTTTGGTGGAAGGGACATGGTATTTTGTGTATCCAATTCAAGAAAAAGTGACAGTCAGTCATGCGTTCTTGGATAAAGTTGATTTGTCAGCCTTGCAATTTAAACAATATAGCGAGTGGAAAAAGAGCAACGATCCACGTCTTGTTTTACCAAAGAAAACGTTGATTGATTCCTTAAACGCTGAATTGGTGCGAAGCAAGCAAATGCTGTCAAAAAAGGAAGATAGGTACAATTGGAATTTCAACACAAAAGTGCCAACGTATAATGGTTTTTTCCGATTCAGAGAGCGCCATTGGTATAAACGCTACCCACAGTTGTTGGTTGACCAAGAGATTGATGTAAATTATGATGTCGTTCCAACGATTCAGAATTTACCCGACGGAAAATACATTCAGTATTTTGAACCTCTTTATTCGTACAATGAATTAAAACGCATCAACGAATTACAGACCAAAATCGCAGCAGTTTTTGAATTAAAAAGCAACCTTCTCCACAATGAGTTTACCCGATTAACAGTTGCTGGAGATACTATTCGCCACGGTTGTTTTGAGGAAGGAATCAAAGAAGGAACTTGGAAAATCTGGAGTTACCAGAATCTTAACTTACGTCGTGGTTTCAAAACCTTGAGTAAAAAACGATGCGTTAAAACATACAATCAATCCATTCAATTGGATTTAAAAAATGGTGCACCACATGGTCGTTATTTTCGTTTTGTGAAAACCAAACTAGTAGAAAGTGGATTTTTCAAGAATGGATATGCAGATAGTATCTGGAAGAACAACGAATACAATTGGAAGAATGAACGTGTTGTTTTTAACTACAGTTCAGTCTTGGATAGTAATTACCAACAACCATTAGCTTTTGAGTTAGCTCCAGATCACTATCTTCCGAGAATGAGTCGAGGGTTTCGATTTAAAGAAAAAAATAGAAGCTATGGAAGTGGTATCTCCTTGTATTCAAGTTATGAAAGCCTCTATAGTCAACAACTGTTAAGTAAATTGCCCATCAGTGATTTTAATTCATTTTTCAATAATCCACGAACTGCACGATTAATGACGCCAAAAGCAGGTGAGTACGAGCAAGAAGAGTCGGGTGAAATCATTTATTCATCAAGACGCAAACAAATCAATTTTCATGGAACAAAATTGGCGTATTCCAACAAAACGAAAAAGTTAACGAATCGTCTTACCTATCTCCCACAATTGGGGACAATTGTGTACGCATCTTTCTACAGAGGAGGGCAATTATTCGATACACTTTCCTTCAATGATTCAGATAGCACTTTTTTGTATAAACTATTTGATACACGCGGTAAACTCTATTTAGAATCGACCTATGATTCGAATGGAAAGTTGAAGAATTCCATAAAATACAGCAAAAAGGCCAATCGACCAATAAAAGCTGCAAAGCCTGAAAAAGTAATGATCATTGAAGGATTTAAAACTGAAAAAGATCAAATCTCGTATTCAAATCGTTATCGTCGTTGGCGAAATCCTACCGATTCAATTATTGATGGTAAAGTATATCATTTTATTGAATGGAATAGAAAAACAAAAAAAAGAGAGTCTGCCATCTATTTAGATCTTGCAGATAGTCTCGTGCATGAGCTAACATACAATGAAAAAGGAATTGCGGCAATAGATCAAATTGTAAATCCGATTATGGATTCCTTAACTAGAACTTTTGGCTATAGTTCAAACTCTGTTCTATGGAATGATTTACAAATCCAAGGTCAACAAGATACACTTGAAAGAATAAATACGACACTCAAATGGAAAAATCAACTTTATTCTGGACCAATTACTATTCAATTTACTAAACGAGCATTGTCATTGACGCAGAGTAATCAGTTAGGAATTAGTATTAGAACGCCAAAATTACATAGACAAAAAGAACTAAATGCTCAATTTACGACTAAATTACTGGAATATGAATACATGAATGATTGTTTTAATAGCAAAAAAAGAAGATTCAGAAATAGGAGATTTAGGACTTCTAAAAGCCCATGGTTGTACCTTGTTGGTGCGTTTATGTCCGATAAAATCGAATTTAAATACATTGAAAAAGTAAGTGGAATTGTTCGTGATGGTAAGCCAACTGGTGAATGGAGCTTTTATAGTCGTCACGGAAAACTACTATTTAGCCTCAATTATGAAAATGGATTCCCAACTGGAACTGTTTATCAACTCGTAGAAATTTCAAAGCCTACTCATTTTCTAAAAAAGTACAGATCAGACGAACCGTATTATGATCTTTATTATCCGAAGAACAGCAAAGGTAAACTGCATGTTGGTAAAACAATGCAATTAAAAGATGGTCAATTGCATGGCGTTTCGTTTACTAGTAATGCTCTTGGTGACACCATTTCAGTCATGCGTTATTATAATGGTTTGTTGCATGGTATTTCGCAGATTCAAGATCATAATGATTTGTTGATTTGTGAGTATAATGCAGGACAGAGAAATGGGCGTTTTATAGTTGGTGAGTTGTTTCGTTTAGGTAATGAGACCATTCAATTGGATACAACTATCTCAGCTCATTTTAAGAACGATTTATTGCATGGAGCTGCATTCATAAAGTATTCAACGTATGATGAATCGGTGTATGATCCATTAGAATTTAATTATCGAAATTCTGGGTATTTTACTGATTACAAACAATATACTGTGCGGACTTCGTTTACAAACGGATCGTTTGACCACTATTATTTGCAGTACAACGAAGAAATGCAATTACAAACTGCGTTTACATTTATCATTGGGAAAATTGACTCTTTGAAACTATTTGAAAACGAAGAGTTGTCTTATTGTTATGTGCAACAATTAAACGATAGTATTTTGTTTGAATATGTAGATGAAGGTGAATTAAGGTCGTTCAATAGTAACATATTGCGCAATTATGAATTGACAGACAAAATTTTGTATTATGATTATTCGCTGGAAGGATTTAGATCTAGAGGCGATTACAATAACTACGGTATTCCATTTAACCTTGATCACTATAAAGTGGGAACATTTACCAAATTCTATCCTAACTTTAAGGTAGCTAGAACAGGAAAAAGGGTGTTGGATCAAAGTTTCGGAAACTGGAAGTTTTACGACTATTCAGGTAATTCCTTGTATGAAATTAATTATTGGGGAGTTGATTCATTGGTGGTTTTTCAGCAAGATACATTTACTGTTAGAGGAAACTATTACGAGTACGATTTAACAGGAAAATTGATCAGTTCGCGCTATTTGATCCAAGAACTCGAAAAGTACGATTGTTCTCACTCAGATTATTATGCCATTCGCCAATTCATCACGTATGAAGACCCGAAAGATAGTATTGATCGCACGAATGGTCCACAACGCAATTACTTCGACAATGGAATGCTTATGAGCGAAGGAAATCTGGTAAATGGGTTACCACAAGGAGTTTGGCAATTTTATACGCCTGATGGGAAATTAACCACGATTGGCAAGTATGAAAAAGGTAAAAAAGAAGGGCGTTGGTTGACAGGAGATTTGGGCGACAAAAAGTACATTGGTGAAATTTGTCTCAATCCAGACGATCCGCAGTTGGATTTCCATATTGCAGAATTGGAACGCACACGTGATATTGAAATTCAAGTGTTTAAAAAAGGAATCCCGCAACTGAACCAACAATATGTGGTAACCGATTAGAACTTTGTCGAACGATAAGTTGTTTATATCGATGCAAGTACTAACTTTAACACTTTAAATTTTATATATGCGTTATTTACTTATAGTACCACTTGCACTTTTGTTTTTGGCTGGATGCTCGAAAAGCGATCGTGAATTAATGAACGGAACATGGTCTGTTCAAGAGATCAAAGCTGATGGAGAAATGATGTTTTCTACTGACAAAGCTGAACAATCAAAAGTGATTGATAGACTTCTAAAAAAACAAATGGCTATGTTGCCACCTGAAGCTCAAAATAATTCAGGTATGATGAAAGATCTGTATACGAAACAACTTGCCTCTGTTGGTAAAACAACAGTTGAGATCAAAGAAGACGGTTCATTTGTTTCTACTCAATATGATCAAGAAACACCTTCTAAAGTGAATGGTAAAATCACGATCAATGAAGAGAAAAAAGAAGTAAATATGAAAAGTGATAACGATCAGAATTTCAAGTATGAAATGAAAGATGATATCATGAAATTGACAAGTGTCGGTGGTGACCAAAAATTAGAATTGACGTTTAAACGCAAATAATTTTAACTCAATATTTGAACCTCGCTAGTGTTTGCATTAGCGAGGTTTTTTTGTGCTTATTTTAAAACTATTAAAGCAATGTCTTTAATGAATTGTAGGTTTCAGTCACCTCTAATTCCATTAATTGTTGCCCTATTCCAATCAATGAAATGATCGACTTAATTGCTGGGAATTTTGCATTTGTATGCGGTTTTATGGTGCGGATGACTTGTTTCATGACAAGTACTGTTGTACCATCTTCAAGTGTTACTTCTATGTGCATAGTGTACGTTTTAGATTTATACCAACGAACCTAGTGAAAAATTGGATTGAATCTACTAAAAAGTAGTAAAAACGGAATCCCATTTCTTGAAGAGTGACTTTCACGAAAGAATTGTCAATTCAGGATAAGCCGTATATTTACGTACATAATTTATAGAATAAACAGATGAAATATTTATTGTTTTTGCCCCTTGCAGTGGCATTATTAACCGCTTGTTCTAAAAGCGACAAAGAGCAAATTGCTGGAACTTGGTCTATCCAAGAATTAAAAAAAGACGGAGTACTTGCTATGTCAACTGATGCCAAAGAACAAGATGAAATTCTTGAACGTACTTGGAAAGAACAAGGTGCGCTTTATGGGCAAATGGGTGTAGATAAAGCAACCGTGAAAGCAAATTTTCAACGTGAAGCGAAAATGCTTTCAAAAATCACATTTGTTTTTGACGAAAAAGGAAAAGTGAATGTTTCAGCGAATGATGGAAAAACAAAAGCAACCAATTCTCCATACACCGTTGATGAAGCAAAGAAACAATTGAGTATTGAAGAGCCAGGAAAGAAAAAACTGACGTATACGTATATTGTTTCTGAAACGCAATTGACGCTAAAAGAAAAGAAAGACGAAATTGTTTTGAAACGTAAATAATTGGATCAAAATCCATATGCACGGAATACATTTAAACCGTGTATGCATTAAATCCATTAAAACCTGTAGGCTCGGAATGCATTCCGAGCCTACTAGGGTTTGAAAGATTTTTTATTCAATCAACCACTTTTCCATATTGCAAATAAATTCCACCTTTAAAGGCTGTCCAGACACAGGCGCGTTGTCCACAGGATTTTAATGCACTATTTGTCCATGAATTGCACGTATACGTCAATCCATACGAGCGATCTGCTTCATAAAAATAGTTGTACCTACCATAAGGATGTTCTGTAATCATCTGCACATTATTTCCATCCTTCGAAAAACTAGCTTGTACAAAATCAATAAGGCGGCGATATTGCGCAACTGTCAATTTTAACTCAATTGTTTGCGGGTGACGTCTGTCGGGTTTAGGAACATGAACAAGATGCATCGCTGAACTGCCCAAATGAAAAGCTGCTTTGAAAACCACACTGACTTTTACATCAGCCCAACTTTTTGTTTCAAGGAAAAAACCTTTGTCTCCCCAACCAACTGCTAAATGTGTGCGAATAGAATCATGAAGAAGGCTATCTGGTAATTTTAACGCGTGCACCCAATTCCATTCTTTCGTATGAAGAGGCATGACAACATCCGTGTGAATTCCATTTGAAGTAATGTAAACCGTTATTTTTTTATCCTGCTCCGAAACTACTTCAGGAGAAGTTCCTATCCGAGATAGAATCACAGCAAAACACCAAAAGGCAATTAGAAAGCCAACAAAGCATTCCAATGTAATGCGAATCGTTCGCCAAGTATGAAGCGAATATTTTTTGATCGTTTTCATGTTCTATAAAAGTAAAAAAAAACAAATAACTAGATTGATTCCCGTTTTTTTCGCAAACTTAGCAGTCAATAGAAATAATGCTCATTATCGTGAAAGCAGTAGTATTTACAGTCATCATGGCAATTGTTTGTTCTACAAATGGATACGCAAGTAAACCTTCCTCTGATTTTATTCAAGAGATAAGTAGCAAACCTCCAACGAACGTTATTAGTTATTGGGAATACTATTCAACTTTTCAGAAAATTCAAGATGTCAATACTGCCTATGTCTCTATTGACAGCAAATTACCTACAGATCGGCTTAAGATCATCAATCAATTGGCGTTTATTAAATGTGTTGTTGAATTATCGATGCTCCAAAAATCGATGGAAATGCTCCACGAATTAAAAAAGGATATAGGTAAACAAGACAATTATATCAAAGGATCGTACTACTTGGTTTATGCACGTCTTTTGTCGCGATTAAGAAGAAGTGATGAAGCCATTGTTGCGAACAAAAAAGCCATTCGCTATTTGGAATTAACACAGCAATTGACGGATTTAAAAAATGCTTATTTGAATCAAGGCTATTTTTATTCGACTGTCAATGATTCGTTAGCAATGGTGTATTATAAAAAGGCTGAAACGTTAGAAAAAAAGGGCGTCGAAAAATTCTATGTCTTGTTGCGCACCAATCTTGCGAATCAACGGATTATCCAAAATGACCTTCAATCAGCTGTAGTTTATTGTCAAGAAGCACAACACTATATGCGCAATCCTAAGAAATACAATTACTTAGACGAGTTTCGTGTATTGATTATTTTGGCATCTATTTATGAAGTAAAAGGTGAAATAAACTTGGAAGAATTTTACTTAGAAAAGGCGAAAACGCTTTCCATTAAACATCAGATGATTCTCAATTTAACGAATATTGCCTATTCTCAAAGTTTCAATTACGCGCAGAAAAAGGATTACAAAAATGCCTATTCCGCGCTCTATGAAATGGACAGTTTGAATCGATTAGTTGGCATCAATCAAATCTCTGAAAATCTTGCTGTATATGATTTGGAAGATAAAGTTGCGGCTGAAAAAGAATCCAAAAGACGCATCAGTGAAAAATTAGCGATTAAAAAACAACAACAAACCATCTTTATTATTTTTCTAGCGATTCTAACAGTTGCCTTGATAGGAATTACTGTTTTATTGGTGAAAATCAGAGGGAAGAACAAAGTGCTCATTGACCAAAATTTGAAATTGGCGCATACTGAAGAACCAAGAGTCAAACAAGAAAATTCCAGTAAGAACAATCATTTAGAATTGATTTTTGAATTGGAAAAACTCATCTATGATCGCAAACTCTATGAACAGTCCAATCTTACTATAGACCGTTTAGCCAAAAAATTGAACACGAACCGATCGTATCTTTCAGAGGCGATCAATCAACATTACAAAATCAGCTATAGTAATTGGATCAACGAAGTGCGGATCAATGCCTCACGTAAATTATTGGCATCTTCAGAATACGATCATTACAGTATAGAAGGAATCTCTAAAATGGTTGGTTATACATCGATTTCGTCCTTCAATAGCAGTTTTAAGAAGATTACTGGACTCACTCCTTCTCGGTTTAAAAATCACGAATCATTTCTCTTAAAAACAGGTTGTTAGCAAGTTATTTTTCATTGAGTAATTGATCAATTAGAAAGACAAACACCATCTAAATTGCTCTTTTGTGAAGTAGTTTTGACTCGGAAATTAGTTGAATAAATTCTCTTGTTAAAATGCTAAACATGAAACTCAAGTATCAAATTTGTTTTAGACTTACACTCTTTGTGATTGTATGTACTTCGAAACTACTCGCACAAACGCCATGTAAAGAAATTGTAGGATATTACCCCAATTGGCAATGGTATGATCGTAATAAGTTAGTCAATCCACAAAGTATTGATTATTCGAAGTACACGATTTTGAATTACGCCTTTTTTAAACCCGAAGCAGATGGCTCGATTTCTATTTTAGATCCATGGGCAGATAAAAATATCCTACTTGGTCCAATAAATTGGGCAGTGGCTCCAGCTGGTTATGACTCAGCTTATGATTTCGGTAATCCTGCTTACCATCAACCTGGTCAACAATTTAGTCAGATTTGTCATCAACACAATGTGAAATTACTACCATCAATTGGAGGATGGACACTTTCTGAGAATCTTCCTGGGATTGCGGCTGACCCTGCTAAACGTGCAAATTTTGCTCAATCGTGCGTTGAACTCATCCAAGCATTCAATTTCGATGGGATTGATTTAGATTGGGAATATCCGGGATATGCAGAACATGGTGGCACTCCCCAAGACATTACAAACTTCACATTGCTATTGCAAGAAATTAGAACAGCAATCGATAACTATGGTGTTTCAGTAAATAAATCCATGTTATTGACAATTGCGGTTGGGGCATCTCAAGATAGAATGGATGATGTTGAATGGCAAGAAGTGAGTCAAACGGTTGATATTATTAATTTGATGTCCTATGATTTTTTTGGAGCTTGGGACGCCAATACAAATCACAATTCTCCTTTATACGCACCAGCTGCAGGTGATCCAACATTTAATATTGATGCTGCTGTAGATAAATTGGTGAATGATTATCAGGTTTCACCTCAAAAAATTACAGTTGGAGTAGCGTTTTATGGTCGAACAGCAAAAACTACTGGACCTGCAGGCTTACATGTACCAACGACTGGAGCAGTTGATGCGATTACTTTTGCTACGGATGAAGGATCACCACTCTATTACAACGTTTTGTTGCAACAACAACTCTTTACCGAAAATTGGGATGCGCTAGCAAAAGTTCCTTATTTGACAGGTAATAATGGGTTACAAACCTTTGTTTCTTATGACAATCAGCATTCCGTTGGTCTAAAAGCAGAATACATTGTTGAAAATCAGCTTCGAGGGGCAATTATTTGGGAAATAACAGGAGATTATATTGAAACAGCACCTGGGTCTGGAATTATCGCATCAACTCCGCTCGTAGATACGCTCAATGATGTATTTTGTAATTATAACCCAAGCGATTTAGGAAATCCTACTATTGATGGCGGAATGACAGATTTTATTAGCGTATACCCCAATCCTGTAACGGATAATTTACACATTCACTTGGCTAACGGATCAGCGAATCAAATCCTATTAGTGGACCTTACTGGAAAAACAGTTTTCTCCACTATCCCGTATGATTTAATGGATCAAATCATTGATGTACATTCTTTGCCAAATGGAACGTACGTGCTAAAAATAGTAACCGATCAGCAGACTATTCACCAGTCAATTATTATAAATCATTTAGTATGAGAAATTTATTTTTATTCCTGATCTGTTTGTGTAGTAAGGGTGTTTTTTCCCAATCAGAAGTAACCTTAACACTAGGATACCCAGATCATCCCGATTACTTCATCTATTCCATTCCCCCAGCATCAGAAAACGCAAAATTTGGTGGAGAATATTATTTCAAAATTGAAAACACAGGCTCAGTTGATTTGGTTAATTGGCAGTTGCATACTTTTTGGAAAGCATTAAACAGTACGTGGGGAGTTGTTCAAAAAACAGTGCTTAATTCTGCTACTGGTGAAATTAGATTGGAAGGACCTACATGGGATGGAACATTGTCTGTAGGAGAATCAGTTGTTTTAAATGGTGAATGGGTTCCTTCATCAAGTGTTGAAGACTGGGTAGACTTTTTACCTAGAAATAGTACAATGACGGCTCAAGGACAAACGATTCCTGTGGTTTACAATACAACTGGTTCAGAAAGTGTTGCATCTTATCAAGTTCAAAAAATTAAACCGTTTGATGTTTCTAGAAAGACATTTGCCACTAAAAAAATTGTAGCCTATTTCCCGATTTTTGACGCTGAAAATGCGTGGTGTTCGTTACAACGTTATGGCAAAAACATAGATGAATTACGGGTCCAATTGTATTCGATTTCCCCACAAGGCGTGTTGCGAGCAGGTCAAGATTTGCCAAATGGTATAGATCCGATTGACTCGATTGATTATTGGTTCAATTTCATTGATGCATTAGGTGTGGTCGATTATTGTGTCCAAAACGGCATTCAATTAGTTCCAGTAACCTATAACTACAATGGTGATATCGGTGATTTTGATCAGAATGCTGTACATACAATGATGACAAATTCCACATTGAGAACACAGCATATCAGTGATTTACATCAACGATTGGTGGCACATCCAGAATTTGCAGGTATCGATGTTGATTATGAGAGTTTGCTCGGAACAGATCGGGAAAACTATGCTTTCTTTATGGAAGATTTAGCACTAGATGTTCATGGATTGGGTAAAATTCTTACAACTGCAGTTCATACAAAAGTTGGAACAGGAACGTGGAATGGACCACAAGCCCAAGATTACGAGCGGATTGGTAATGCAGTCGATGAACTATTATTGATGACCTATGATTTGCATTGGGCAACTTCACCAACGTTTAATAATCCACCGCCCACTGCAGGGTGCCAATCAACACCAGATTGGATGAATGATGTGGCTTCTTTCGCGATTTCAGAAATCAATGATCCTTCAAAAATTCAATTAGGGCTACCTTTTTATGGCTACCGTTGGAAACAAGGATTTGAAGCTCATACATTAAATGATCCAGGAGTAGGATTGACCTATTATGATGCCCAAGAACTGATTGAAGAACACGGAATTACGCCAGCTATGATCACACGTGAATCACATGGTTATGAATCCAATTTCACCGTTAATATCGATAATGTAAATTGGGTGTGTTATTTTCAAGATAGTGCCTCATTGGATTATAAACTCACGGCATTACTAGAAAATGATCTCACTGATTACATCGGCGGAGTAGGAATTTGGCGATTGGGAAGAGAAAACGATGGGATGTGGCGAGCTGTTGTCAATGCAGTAAAACAGACCAATGCAATCATAGAAAATAGTATTTGTACAGAACCTTTGGGTACACATACGTCATTGGATGCACCCACTTCAATGCAAGTATTCCCGAATCCATGTTCTGATGTATTGCATGTAAACTATGTCGGAAAACCTACGATTCTTCGAATGCATAATGCGATTGGGCAATTGCTGTTTGAAAAAAATATTGAACAAGGTTCATACGAGCTTTCTACAACTCCTTTAAGCGCGGGGGTTTACTATGTTGAAATAAATAATACGGTGAATATTGTTGTTGTAAATCGTTGATTTTTGGCTGCATAAACAGTAGAAAGATTTAAACAGTTAAAAGGGCGACTTCGGTTGCCTTTTTTTTGTTGGTTGAAGTGCTTTTTAAACAGATCAATTCTGAAATTTTAGAAATAAGAATGCAGCATTATGAGTCGTTTTTATTCAAAGAGGAAAATGGGGTCGTTTTTAGAAATATAAAAAAAGTTTTTTTTAAACGCATCAATCCCCATATATTTCTTTGAATCAGCCGATTATCAACGTATTTTAAAGTATTAGTTGCTGTTTTTTTTACTTGGAATAACCTTTTTTTTATCATTAATTCGTGTCAACCAATGTTAATTATAAAACAATAAACTCTATTTCTATGAAAAAAAAGATCGTTTTTTGTTCAATTGTAGGATTACTTAGTTTCTCCTCTCAATTGTTTTCTCAGGAGTTGTCGAAAGAGACAATCTCAAAAAGTGTATATGGAGGTGCTACAAAAGAGCTTCCAATGCGTAATCAGCAAAGGGTATATGATGCATACCATTCACTTTCTGAAGTTTACACACTGAATTTCTCCAATGCTGTGGTGGAGAAAAATGCAGTTCAGCAATCAGCTGTGGTTGAAAAAACCGTCAGTAAAGCAGAATATGTGCGGTATAACAATCAAGTGTCGATTTCCCAATTACTTAAATTAAAACCAGAAGTATTGACCGTTGAGCTTCCGTTTAAAGGGAAAACAATCACGATGGATCTTGTAAAAGCAGATTTGTTTGGAGAAAATTTTCAGGTGAATTCGAATGACCCATCTAAAGTGACTGAGATCCAAATTGGGGTATTTTACCAAGGTGTGGTTCGTGATGAAAACAGTATTGTAACCTTTAGTTTTTTTCAAGACGAGTTTTCAGCAATGATTACAACCGATCATGCAACGGATAATGTCATTGAAGCTGGTTTTGTACGAACCAATGACAATACGAGCGGCATTCATGTGCTGTATGCTGATGCTGATCTAAAGGTTGATTTTAGTCATCCATGTATGTCGGAAACCTTGGAGCAATATGGTATTTCTTTAGAAAAAATAGCTAAAAATCCACCATCACCTTTAGAAGCTGAAAAAGCATTAGTGAAGTGTGTGACTTATTTCTGGGAAACATCTTACAACATGTACCAAACGTATGGAACGACACAAGCGGTTACGAATTACATGACAACCATTTTCAATAATTTCCAAGTCATTTACAACAATGAAAGTGTAGGTTCAAAACTCAACCAACTCTATGTTTGGACAAGTGCAGACCCTTACGGAAATGACTTGAATACATTTTCGAGTAATCGCAGTGGTTTTGGAGCAAATTTAGCAACCTTATTTTCCACAACTGGTGGAGGTGGAGTTGCTTGGCTCGATCAGTTATGCGGTAGCAATGAATACTACAAACACGGTTTTTGCGGTTCAATTGGAGGTAACATACCAGCCGTTCCAAATTATAGCTGGCCAATCAATGTATCCACTCATGAAGTTGGACACAATCTTGGTTCACCGCATACACATGCATGTACATGGTCGGGTGGAGCAATTGATGGATGTGGTCCAACGGCTGGTTACAGCGAAGGTTGTACAGCTGCTTTACCATCAGGTGGTGGAACAATTATGAGTTACTGCCATTTATTAAGTACTGGAATTAACTTCAACAATGGATTTGGACCTCAACCGGGAAACCTCATTCGCTCACGGGTGAATAGTTGTATTACACTTACGTGTGAAACCAATGGTGGTGGATCAACATGTGCTACCTCTTTTGAGCCAAATGAAACCCAAGCAACAGCTATCGCCATTACTTCTGGAACAACCAATTCGGCAGCTATTTCTAGTGCTACAGATATTGATTACTACAAATTGGTTACGGGATCGACCTCCAATAATACCTTCAATCTTGTTGGTCCAGCAGGTGTTGATTATGATTTGGTGATCTACAACAGTGGCGGAACCCAGATTGGTGCGGGAACTGGATCAACAGCAACGGAAACGGTTGCATTGAATAGTCAAGCCGCTGGAACGTATTATATCAAGGTATTTGGTTATAGTGGAGTCAATAGTGCAACCTGTTATACGATAAAAGCAACAGCTGTAGGTGCTTCATGTGCTACGGCATTTGAATCAAATGAAACACAAGCGACAGCAGCAACAATTGCTAGTGGAGCAACGAATTCAGCTGCAATTTCTACAGCAACAGACATCGATTATTTCAAAGTGGTTACAACCGGAACAGCAAACAACACCTATAGTTTGGTTGGTCCAGCTGGTGTAGATTTTGATATGACGGTCTACAACAGTGCTGGAACACAAATAGGTACTGGAACAAGTGGTTCAGCGACGGAAACTGTTACAATCAATAGTCAAGTTGCAGGGACTTATTATGTGAAAGTATTTGGTTACAATGGTGCCAACAGTACTTCCTGTTATACGATTCGAGTTGCGCCAGCAGGAGCACTTGCAGCGGCTTCACCGATTTCAACTGGAAATGAGCTGACACTTTATCCAAATCCAACAACAGATAAACTAAACCTTGGAGGTATTTATGCGGGTAAATTGATGAACCAACTTGGGCAAACAGTACTCCTTTTTGACGGTTCTGAATTATCCTTGAAGGAATTAAAAGCAGGTGTTTATTTATTACAAGTTGAAGGTGATACGAAATTGTATCGGGTGATCAAAGAATAAAAGACCGTTTCAAAACCCTTTACTCTTCGTTATTTCAAAAATTCAACATCATCATTTACAAGTGTAAACTGCGGTGTTAAATTTTAATCACGCCTCGATTAATGAATTTTTCAACGGTCTTAATAAGTCAATTGAAAAAAGAATAGATCAGTTAGATGACGCCTCGTTTATGAACGGGGCGTTTTTTTTATAGGTTGTTAATTTTACTGTGCCTTGTCCAATTTATAAATTAAAACACCTTCAAATTCACCTACTTTATGTTGAATAAATGGTTGCAAAAATGGTTGTTCGGCTACTTTGGGGTCAGAAATAAACAAGTATTTTGCTCCTTTGGAAATGAGTTTGTCGATTTCTTCAGATGTTGAATAATGCTCAAAATCCGTCCATCCTTTGCGGTCCATTAAGTACAATGTAACATTGAAAGATCCATCAGGCAACGTGATGACTTTGTCCGTTGGTTTAATACCAATTTGGAGCAAATAGGGTTTCATCCATTCAAAACGTTTCAAATTCGCTCGGACATCCCAATTAGTCCATGTGAGACCACCAACCAACTGTTTATTTCCAACAAACGCAAATTCACCAGATTCAGCAATCGTTTTGAGCTTTACAATGTTGAGGCAATAGATGAAATTAAATACCACCAAGATTCCAACTACTGTTTTGCTTTTCCATCCGCTAAACGTTTTGGGAAACTGGGTTTTAATAAACCAAAGAAAAGGGACTAAAATTCCCGGAAATAGGATGAGCAATGCTGCGTAATAATAATCATGAACACCTAATAAAGGTCCCCAAAATAGAATGTATACAGTTGCTCCCAAAGCCACAATAATGGTCGATAAATAAGCAAATAGCGGTATTTTTTTGAATAAAAAGAAGTGAAAAAGGAGCAATCCACCCATTAACCATAGAATGGAACGATGGAAAAAGATATAACTTGTATAGTTGGCAATCTTGTCCCACAATACTGGATATCCACCCGCTTCTGGTTTCCATAATGGATAAATATCATTGAAGGTGTATTTCAATCGGTGGATTTCATTGTAGTGAGCAGCATATAAATACCACGAGAGAATGGACAATATTACCATCCCAAAACCTGCCCATTCAAAGAAATTCGCTTTGAAGACCTTTTTTGTCCCAAGTGTTTTAACCGTGCACGTTTCCAAGAATAGAATGAATAAGAAAAACACAAATGCAATTAAACTCGATGCTTTAATCAATCCAGCTAATGCGAAGAAAACGAGCGAGAATACTAGTAGTTTTTTGGTCGATTCTAAGTGGTAACGCACTAAATAATACAAGGCAATCAACACAAAAGCAAAGGCTGGCACATCCGTTAAATAACTCACTCCAAATACAACGAGTACAGGAGAAGTAAACAAGAGTAAAGCAATTGAAATCGACCAGATATTGTCCTTTAGCAAAAGGCGCAAGGATTTGTAAAAGGCGTAAACTCCGAAAAACAAAATGAACAAATAAAAGAGTCGATAAATGAGTTGCGACTCGCCGAATACTTTCCACAGTTGACCCACTGCATAATACAGAATGGGAAATTCACCAGCTGTTTTACCAGACATATTCTGATCTGCCAACTGTATATTCATTTCAGGTTCCAAAAAGGCAGCTCCTCGCGCATAAGAACGTGTGATGGATAAACAATCCGTTTGTCGCCATAAATGTGATCCTAACGGACTCTTTTCCAAAACGGAATCGTAGTAAAATCCAGCAAATACAATAAAAATGATAAAAAATAGTGCATCTCTTTTTAAGGTTTGAAAGAGAGATGTTAGTTTATTTGCGAGCATGATTTTTTCTTAGAATATGGGGTAAAGTTAGCTGTTTTATCCTTTATCACTTATTTAAACTAGTGCGAAATTGAAATTCAATTGAATTCGACTGAACATGGAATGAAACCCATTTCCCCCTAATTCATTACCTTTGCGCTGAATAAATAAAACACAACATTTTACAACATGGAAATTCCAAAAACGTATGATCCCCGTTCAGCAGAAGAGCGTTGGTACAGTCACTGGATGACTAAGGGTTACTTTCATTCCGAACCAGATGATCGTGAGCCATTTACCGTCGTCATTCCTCCGCCAAATGTAACGGGTGTCTTGCACATGGGACACATGTTGAACAATACCATTCAAGATGTATTGGTTCGTAAAGCCCGCATGGAAGGTAAAAATGCTTGCTGGGTTCCTGGAACTGATCATGCTTCTATCGCAACCGAAGCGAAGGTTGTTCAGAAATTGCGTCAAGAAGGCATTAAAAAATCGGACTTATCGCGCGATGAATTTTTGAAACACGCCTTCGACTGGAAAGAAAAGTACGGTGGAGTAATCTTGCAACAATTGAAAAAACTCGGTGCTTCTTGTGATTGGGAACGTACAGCGTTTACGATGGATCCTGATTATTCGGATTCAGTAATCAATGTATTCATCGATTTATTCAATAAAGGAAAAATCTACCGTGGAGTGCGCATGATCAATTGGGATCCGGAAGCACGCACCGCTCTTTCTGATGAAGAAGTAATTTACAAGGAAGTGAATTCAAAACTCTTCCATGTACGCTATAAAATTGCTGGTTCAGATGATCAGTGGCTCACCATTGCAACAACTCGTCCTGAAACTATTTTGGGCGATTCTGCAATTTGTGTTCACCCAGATGATCCGCGCTACAAACACTTACAAGGAAAACATGCCATCGTTCCTATTGCAAATCGTACCATTCCCATTATTGCGGATGAGTATGTAGAAATGGAATTTGGTACAGGTTGTTTGAAAGTTACGCCTGCACACGATGTAAATGACTACGAACTCGGTAAAAAGTACGATCTAGAAACGATTGATATTTTCCACGATAATGGCATTGTAAACGAAAATGGATTGCATTACGCAGGAAAAGATCGTTTTGATGTACGAAAGGAAATTGCCAAAGAATTAGACGATAAAGGTTATTTGGTGAAAATCGAAGACCACATCAATAAAATTGGTTTCTCTGAACGAACAGATGCAGTTATTGAACCGCGTTTGTCGTTGCAGTGGTTTGTTTCTATGAAAGAATTGGCTGCTCCAGCTTTGGAGAATGTCATGAATGGAAACATCAAATTTCACCCAGATAAGTACAAAAACACGTACCGTCATTGGATGGAAAATGTAAAAGATTGGTGTGTTTCTCGTCAATTATGGTGGGGACATCGCATTCCAGCATTTTTCTATGGTGAAGGACCAGAAGATTTTGTTGTGGCACGAACAGCTGATGAAGCTTTGATCGCTGCAAAAGTAAAGTCTGGAAACTCAGCATTGACAGCTTCTGATTTGAAACAAGACGAAGATGTATTGGATACTTGGTTTTCTTCTTGGTTATGGCCCATTTCTGTTTTCAAAGGATTGACAGAGCCTGGAAATGCAGAAATCAAGTACTATTATCCTACCAATGATTTGGTAACTGCTCCAGAAATTATGTTTTTCTGGGTAGCTCGTATGATTATTGCTGGTTATGAATACATGGGCGAATTGCCGTTCAAAAATGTTTACTACACGGGAATCGTACGCGATAAATTGGGGCGTAAAATGTCGAAATCGTTGGGTAATTCTCCCGATCCGATTGAATTGATTGAGAAATTCGGAGCTGATGGCGTTCGTGTAGGAATTTTGATCTCCTCACCAGCAGGAAATGATTTGCCGTTTGATACCAGTCAATGTGAGCAAGGACGTAATTTCACCAATAAAGCATGGAACGCTTTTCGTTTAGTGAAAGGTTGGGAAGTACGTCCAATTGAACAACCGAATTCATCTGTAAAAGCAATTGAGTGGTTTGAAGCGCGTTTTAATCAAGAGTTGACGAACATCAATGATTTAATGGATCGTTTCCGCATCAGTGAAGCATTAATGGCGATTTACAAATTGGTGTGGGATGATTTTTGTGGATGGTACCTTGAAATGGTGAAACCAGGTTATGAGCAACCAATTGATCAAGCAACGATGGATCAAACCATTGTTTTCTTTGAACAATTATTGGCGTTGATGCAGCCGTTTACTCCTTTCATTGCTGAAGAAATCTGGCATTTATTGCGTGATCGAAAAGAAGGAGATGATATTATTGTTGCAACTTGGCCAACAGCGAAAGCGTATGATGAAACAGTATTGAAACAGTTTGCAACAGCTACAGAAATCGTTACCAATATTCGTAATGTCCGCAAACAAAAGAACATTGCTTCGAAGGTACGCATTGACTTATTCATCAAGAAAAACGCAGTAATGGATTCTGCTTTCGATTCAGTGATCGTGAAAATGGGGAATCTTTCTCAATTGGAATATACGACTGAAAAGATCAGCAATGCCAATTCGTTCTTAGTTGATGCGAATGAATTTTTTATTCCGTTCGGAGAATTGGTAGATGTGGAAGCAGAAAAAAGCAAGGTAGAGGAAGAACTTTCGTATACCAAAGGCTTTTTGATGAGTGTTCAGAAGAAATTGCAAAATGAAAAATTCGTTGCCGGAGCTCCAGAACAAGTCATTACTAGCGAACGCAAAAAAGAGGCAGATGCCTTGCATAAAATTGCGATTCTCGAAGAGAAATTGGCAGGATTGAATTAATTACATTGGCATTATTATGTGGGCACGCGATTAATCGCGTGCCTACATAATAATGCCAAGATATAAATTGCATAACCAAAAAACGCATCGCCTAGGCGATGCGTTTTTTGTAACGGATTATTATTTATCGAACGTGTATTAACAACGTGAGCGTGCAGAAACATACATGGAGTAAAAATCGCGGTGTTCATCTTGCAAGAACTTCACAAAACTATCAATGCTATTTCGCAATAAGTAATCGATTTCTGACATTAGTTTTTGCATGCGTTCACCAATTTGTGATGAGGTGCGTGCTGTTTTTTTCAATGGATTGATTTCAGTTTCATCTGACAATAGATCGAGTTGAGCTACTTTCACAGCAAAACGTGAAAAAGCACTTCCAAATTCAGGTAAACTGTTCCATTCTGTATGATTTGATGTGCAAACTGTTTCTACAGCTTTGTACATGTTCAGTTTATTCTCTGTGCGCGTATCCATGATCTTCTAATTTAAACAGAAACAAGTGCTGTTTCTTGTTACAATAACGCAATACTTTGCCGAAAGTTGTAACTGAAAAGGGCACAAAAACCCCAAATGTAGGAGTGATGGAATAAACGGTAGCAAATGAGGAGTGAAGTGGATAAATTAACTTTTGGGGCGGAAAACACAAAAGTAGTGTTGGTTTTTGTGGTAAATTGAAATGAAAATTCAGTATTTATAAGGTTGTTTATGACGTAGTCAGTAGCTTACAATAAATGACTTAAATAGGGACTAACTTCAGAAACCTACCTCAATCCATTCCCAATACAACCAATTCATTTATCTTTGATACTATCAAATGATACTATCATGAAACCTCCATATGACATTACACCGCAAATTCTCGATCGAATTAGCTCCATTTCCATGAAGTTAGGCGAGGTCAATGCCAATTACTTGAATAAACAATCTCCCCAACTGAGGAAGCAAAATAAGATCAAGACCATTCACTCATCGTTAAGTATTGAAGGAAACACACTCACTGAAGAACAAGTTTCTGCGGTCATTGATAATAAACGCGTAATTGGTCCTCAGAAAGATGTACTAGAAGTGATGAATGCGGTTAAGGTATATGACTCGCTATCGAAACTAACCCCGGATTCTAGCAAATCATTTCTTGACGCTAACCAACTCTTGATGGAAGGGCTTGTAACCGATGCGGGTAACTACAGAAAACAAGGCGTAGGTATTGTGCAAGGATCGAAAGTGGCTCATGTGGCTCCTCCCTCTGAAAATGTTCCGTTTCTTATGGAAGATTTGTTTAACTATTTAAAGCACGAAGATGAGCTAACGCTTATTAAAAGTTGTGTGTTTCATTATGAAATGGAATTTATTCATCCATTTATCGACGGAAATGGCAGAATGGGACGGCTTTGGCAAACAGTAATTTTGATGAGTAAGTTTCCTGTTTTTGAATTTCTTCCTTTCGAAACCTTGATTCACAAAACGCAAGATGATTACTATAAAGCACTTGCAATGAGTGATAAGACTGGTAAATCAACCGCATTTATTGAATATATGCTAGGCGTTATTGATCAAACTCTAGGCGAATTATTAGACTACAACAACCGCATAATGACCGATGTGGAACGACTGGCTTATTTCCTTCAATTCAATACAGCTGAGTTCACTAGAAAAGACTACATGAATGTCTTTAAAGAACTATCTACTTCAACAGCAAGTAGAGACCTCATGAAAGGAACAGAGTTGAAGTTGATTGAACGGATTGGAGATAGAAACACATCCCGATATCGATTGCTTTGACTTTCAGAGATAGACCGTTGCAAAACTCTTTACTCATCGTTACTTCAAAAATTCAACATTCTCATTTACAAGCGTAAACTGCGGTGTTAAATTTTAATCGCGCCTCGATTAATGAATTTTGCAACGGTCTAAGAGAGCAACACAGCAGTAACTTCCAACGAAATTAAGTATGCGAAAACGATTGTTCCCCTACACCATCTCCGCCCACATCCGAATCAAGTTACTCCATGTCTGCAACACTTGTTGTGTTTGTAATCCAATCGGGTCAGTTGCTGCTAATGATTCATGTACCGATTTCAAATCTGCTAGAATTTTACGTTGTTCCGCTGAACGAATCGAACATTGAATCCAAGTAACTACAACTGAACGAACACCAGAAGTAACTTCATTCACACAATGCACATACTGACACGGGTAAATAATTGCTGTTCCAGCTGCTGGTTTATAGGAAACTTCACCACCATCTGTGCGAATAACGAGTTCACCGCCTTCATAAGTCGCAGGATCGCTGAGGAAAATGGTCATTGCTAAATCCGTGCGAATCGTTGGATTACCACCCATGATTGGGCTATCGACATGCCAACCGTAACCCATTCCTTCTAAACATTTGCTAAACAAAAAAGGATACACTCTTGCTGCGTATAAAACTGTATTGAATTTGGGTTCAGAAGCTAAAGCATTCCCCATTAATTGATACAATTGCGGAATTACATTCCGATCGTTTTGATCGACTTGCAAGTTGTTTTTAACCAATTTGGCCGCATCAGTCGCAGTTGTTTTACCATCAATATAAGGTGCGTTGATAAGTAATTGATTAACAGCTTGAAGGGTTTGAGAATTGAGTAACTGAATCTCATGAACGTATTGTGGTTGTTGCATTTTCTGAATTTAAGTGTGCAAGCTAATTAAAAACGGTCGAAAGAACAATCGAGATAGTTTTTTTACCTCATTGTTCCAAAATCACAATTTCCACTCTTCGGTGACGTGGATCATACAAATCTGCTTTGTACAATTCATGGGGCAATTTGTTGCTATATCCTTTAAAAGTCATTCTTGTTGGCGAAACACCATTGCGAATTAAATGATTGTAAATCTTCTCGGCTCGTTTGACGGATAATTCCATTGCAGGTGCACAACAAACATTTCCACGAATATGGATGCGCATGGTTGGATGATCGGTCATCACTTTTACCAATTGTTCCAATTCAGGATAGGATTCCAGCAACAGAATCGTTTCATTGATTTCAAACAAGATGTTTTTTAAAACGAAAACATCGCCTTTTGCCATGGCACTATCTGGATTAAAATCGCGGGGAATGGCTTGAGTTGCTTCTATGTCAGCTGTTGGTTCATCTTGTACAATTTTATCGGGAAAGGTAGCAATTACGATTGGTCGCTCAGTTCGTGCTTTTGCAATCAACTTTATTTCTACGCAACGCTCACGGTTTTCATTGTAGTTGCCTAAATCGACCTGTGATTCTCCAGCAATTAAACTGTTCCCAACTTGGAAATAGGATTGTTTTGCAAGTAATTGTTCCACAGCATTGAGACGGAAATCAGCTAAATAACGATTGTATTCAGTAGAACCAGTTGTGTCTGATTTACCAATTAACGTTACTTCTGGCATCCAACGATTTTTATCGATTTTGAGAAATGGATTGCTCAATGATTTCGGTTTATAGGAATCAAAATTGAAATAAATGCGAATCGTAGTGTCTTTTTGGGCAAAGACGTTTGAAAAGGAAAGTAGTAAGAAGAAGAGTATGGATAATCGCATAGCTATTAGTTTTCGTGAATGTAATGAATCTGCGAGATATGGTTACAAGTAGTCGAGTAGAAGTCTTTGATTTAAGTGATTTTTTGTACGCATAGAAAACAGTTGATAAACTAAAAAGCGACTGTATCTATTGAGACAGTCGCTTTTTTAAAAGTGTTTATTATTCGAATTACTTTGTTTTCTTGTCAATTGATTGATAATGCAAAATCTCATCCATTGTACCTACTGCAACTGGATGGTAATTTTTTCGCGCTTCCGCATAAACGGTCATTGCCCAAGCAAGATCATCACCTTTTTTATCGGAATAAGCTTGATAAATAGGGCTAATGAATTTTCTACGGCCGGTACGCAGTAAGAACTTTTTCACTTGAGGTCGAACATCTTTGTATCCAGAACGAATGCTCAAACAATACCATTCGGTTGCGACTTCAGCATTTCCCCAGTTTTTGAAATCCATTTTTTGATCAATCAATGCCAATCGAGCAGGATCCATTTTCTTTGGCAACTGACGAATAAATACTTGCCATTCTTGTGGCGTATATTGATCGCGCGTTAAAGCAGGTTCACGTTTTTTACCCTTCTTTTTCTTCGGTTGCTTGAAAATATCTTGTCCAGCAGCGAATTGATCTGCTAGAAGTTGAATTTTCTCAAATCGAGGAGAAGTAATGGCAATACAGTTTTTAGGTAAACCTGCTTGATACAACCATTCATCAACGTTGAATTTGATCTTATTCGGTTTGATTAATTTTTCATTCAGGTATTTTTTAAATTGCTCTGTTGTCAATGTCTGAAATTGGTGATCCTTAAAATAGCCTTTTAAAAATTCATCAAATTTTCGTCGACCAAAATCGCGTTCCAATGTTTTTAAGAAAAAAGCGCCTTTTACATACGCAATATCGGTCATTCCATCATCCGGATTTCGACCATTTAAGCTGAGTTTAAGATGTGTGTCTTCTTCTTGACCATTTTTCATGAAGTTCTCTAACTCAACTTCTAATTCCTGAAATTCAATCAAGGCGAGCATATCGGCGGTTTCTTTTCCGTACAACTCCTCCATGATTCGATTCTCGAAATACACCGTAAAACCTTCATTGAGCCAGAAATCGTCCCAGGTTGCATTGGTGACCAAATTCCCAGACCAAGAATGCGATAACTCATGTGCGATTACTGAAACAGCACTTCTGTCACCAGACAAGAGAGTAGGGCTAGCAAAAGTCAAACGCGGGTTTTCCATTCCTCCAAAAGGAAATGAATAAGGTAAAACAATTACATCATATTGATCCCATTGATAAGGACCATACAAGTTTTCAGCTGCCGTAATCATTTTACTTAAATCAGTAAATTCCCAAGCAGCTTTCCCAACCATTTCTGGTTCAGAATAAACGCCACAGTTTTTACCAAGCGATTTATATTCCAAGTTACCAACGGCTAATGCGATCAAATAAACTGGAATGGGTTGCTTCATTTCAAAATGATACTTACCATCAACTGATTTAGTTTTCGGATTTGTAGCACTCATCAATGCCATCAAATCTTTTGGAACAGTAACGTCAGCAGTATAGGTGATCCGATTGGCTGGCGTTCCTTGAACGGGAATCCATGTACGAGTGAGAATTGCCTGACCTTGCGTATATAAATAAGGATGTACTTTTCCAGCCGTTAAAGATGGGTCTAGCCAATCAAGTGCTCCAGCATCTTCGGTCGTTTTGTAGTAGATATTGATTTGCGTGGAATTTTTATCAATTTTCACGCTCAACGGTTGACCAATATATTCCTTTTTAGTTCCTATAATAAAGTCGGTTTCAACTTCATGACCTTTTTTACCCAAGGTGATTTTTTGAATTTCAGGACCGTTGATATCGAAGATTGCAGTGTCCGTATCTTTCAATCGTTCCATGGTATGGCGCGCAACACCATAAATCGTTTTGTTTTCAAAATTGACATCTAATTCCAGGTCAATGTGCTTGGTTCTAATTTCATTTGTATTGGAAAAAGAATGGGCGTCTTCTATCAAAACATTTCCCGAAACATTGGGTTGATCATCAATTAAAGAAGGATCATTGCTATCTCCACATGAGGAAATTATTAAAAGTGAGGTGGCTATTACTGCTGATTTAAAAGAGAATGTATTCATTATTTTGTACTACTTGGGTCGGCTAATATACCTTTTTCTATCCTATTGAAGATTGTCCATCGTTATCTTCTTGTCTTTTTCACTGAGATATCGAATGACATCAGCAGCACCCATTAAGCCAAATAAGGCAGGCATATAGCTAACAGTTCCATAGAAGGAACGCTTGAAATTACTGCCATCCGTCATTTTAAGTGAAGATTTTTGTTGCAATTCAGAAGAAAACACACAGCGAATGGTCTTAAATTCTACGTTCTTCTTTTTTAAGCGTTTTTTGATGTGATGTCCCAGCTGACAATTGTGACTCTGCGGAAGATTGGCAACTTGAACACGACTTGGATCCGTTTTTCCGCCAGCTCCTAAATGCGAAATCACCTTAATTCGTAAACGTTTACAAGCGATCAACCATTCCAATTTAGGTTTCACACTGTCAATGCAATCCATTACATAATCGGGTTCGTAGAGTTTCAAGATTTCCCAAACGCGTTCAGGAACCACAAATTCTTCTACAACATTGAGTTGAATACTTGGATTAATATCACGCAAACGTTCGGCAAGAACAACCGCTTTGTTACGACCAATGGTGGAATCTAAAGCTGTAAGTTGTCGATTTTTGTTGCTAGGATCAAATACATCACCATCAATTAAGGTAATCGTTCCAATTCCGGAGCGAGCAATGAATTCAGCTGCAAATGAGCCGATTCCACCCAATCCTACAATCAATACATGCGCCGCTTTCAGGCGATCCATTTCTGTTTTTCCAAGAATTAATTCTGTACGTTCAAGCCAGTTTGTCATGCTGAAATACCGCTAAATAAGTTTCAAATAATTGATCAATAACTGCCTGCAAAGATACTGATTTGATCTGTGCTAATTTTTCATAGAGTAGAATGATGTCCACATCAGCATCGTCGGTTTCAAGAAATAATCGATCAAGTGGCACCGTTTTAATAGCTTTTTGCAGCAACTCATCATACAATAAAGCTTCGCCAAAACTCAAGTAAGCACCTAATTCAAGAAATTTGTTGATTAAGCGCGTTTTTCTAAAACCATGAATAATCCAAGACGGCGAGTTCACTTTTTTTTCTTTGAATAAAATTTCTAATTCATTCCAGCGCCCAACACAATGAATAATAATAGGCAATTGATGTTGTATAGATAATCCCATTTGCAAGCGAAAAAGGCGCATTTGTTCCTCCGTGGAAAGAGCAGAATGCTTATCCAAACCCGATTCACCGATGGCGATACAATTCGTAACTGGCAATATATCATTTATCTGACTTATTAATTCATCAGGGGAAGTCCATAAATATGCGGGGTGAAGACCAACTGAAAAGAGATAGTCCGGAATTTCAGGAATCTTTAAATCCATTTGAAATACGTCTAGATTGGTTGACGATTTGCTATGGGTATGAGCATTAATAAGTTGTATCTTCTTCATGGTATGAACATGCAAATAGAATCATAATTTGTTTCTTAAATAACGTTAAGAATATATTTTTACCTATTTTCACCCAGTTAATATAAAATCTTGTAATGAGTTCGGAGAGAGATGTAATTGTAGAAATTGAGAAGCAAGGAACCGTTTTTGGTCATCCAAAGGGATTGTATTTGTTGTTTTTCACTGAATTATGGGAGCGGTTTTCTTATTATGGAATGCGTGCTATTTTAATTCTTTATATGACAAAATTGTGGATAGAGAATGGGTTAGAAATTCCTGAGAGTAGTGCAACATTAATTTATGGTTTTTTTACTGGATTTGTTTATTTCACTCCAATTATTGGAGGCTGGATAGCTGATAGATTTATTGGACAACGGAATGCGATTACAATTGGTGGTATAACAATGTTTGTTGGGCAAATGGTTCTATTTGCTGTTAACACCCATGTGGGACTTGCAATAGGATTACTTCTATTAATTATAGGTAACGGTTTCTTTAAACCGAACATTTCAACTTTAGTAGGTCGATTATATAGAGAAAATGATAGTCGTCGTGATTCAGCTTTTTCTATTTTTTACATGGGAATTAATGCAGGTGCATTGATTGCTCCATTTGTTGTTGCTATTCTTTGTAATAGTTTATTTGCTACTAAAGGATTAGATGCTGATGGGAATGAAATGATCATGAGTTATGGTTATAAATATGGGTTCTTAGCAGCAGCGATTGGAATGGCATTAGGTCAAATCATTTTTAATCTTTTTGCTAAAAAATACTTGCTTGAAATTGGTGAAAAGCCATCAAAAGAATCAAGATTACCACAAACAGAGGTTGTTGATGGAGTAACTAAAAATGTCGCTAAAGTTCCATTAACCATTATTGAAAAACAGCGTATAACTGTGATTTTTATTCTCACATTCTTTGTTATTTTCTTTTGGGCTGGTTTTGAACAAGCTGGATCTTCGATGACACTTTATACAGATAAATATATTGATAGAAGTTTCTTCGGATGGACCATTCCTACTGAATTATTCCAATCAGTTAACCCTTTGTTTATTGTGTTGTTAGCGCCATTGTTCGCTTGGTTCTGGAATTCAAAATATGGTTCTCGTCTAACAACACCAGTAAAAATGAGCTTAGGTATGATCCTCTTAGGTATTGGGTTTTTATTCATGTTATTGGCAACAACTGGTGTTGTAACAGAAGGTGCAGGTGAACAAGAAGTCGTTCGTCAAAAAGCAGCTTTGATTTGGTTGGTGATGACCTATTTCTTCCATACCATCGGTGAACTTTGTTTATCACCAGTAGGGTTAAGTGTAGTTACCAAATTAGCTCCTGTTAAGTTGGCTTCTATGTTAATGGGGGTATGGATGCTATCTACTTTTGTTGCAAATATTATTGGTGGGTTCATAGCTGCTTTTGTTGAGAAAATGGGAGCGGGAACAATCTTCGCATCAATTGCTTTGTTTGTTATCTTATTAGGTGCGTTAATGTTGTTATTGTCGAAAAGACTTAGCAAAATGATGCATGGTGTTAATTAATTTAGCTTATATCTGATTTGAAAATCCCATTGCACATTTGTGTAATGGGATTTTTTAAACGCATTATTTTTTTAAATCATCAGATTTATTCACTTCACTAAAATGATTAGTATGAAAAACGCAGATAACATCTTAGACCAGAATGCAGGTTCTGAAATAACGCTTGATCAAATTCAAGATTTTAAAGGGAAATACCCCAAGCAATTGTGGTTCCTTTTCTTGGCTGAAATGTGGGAACGCTTTTCTTTCTATGGAATGAGAGGTATGTTGGTCTTATTTATGGCTGATAAAACACTAGGGTTAGGTATTTCCGAAAAAGATGCGAATCTTCAATATGGTGCGACTCAAGCATTTGTTTATACATTCGCTTTTATAGGGGGAATGTTTGCAGATAAAATCTTAGGTTTTAGAAAATCAATCTTTTGGGGGGGATTACTAATGATTGTGGGTAGTTTTGTGCTAGCTGTTGCTCCAAAGGAATTATTCTATATAGGAATTAGTTTTACCATTATTGGTACTGGTTTTTTTAAACCAAACATTTCAAGTATGGTTGGCAGTTTGTATAAAGCTGATGATCCACGAAGAGATGCTGGTTTCTCCTTGTTCTATTCTGGAATCAATGTTGGCGCTTTATTTGGTGGAGCAGCATGTATTGCTGTGGCTCATACTTATGGTTGGAATTTGGCCTTTGGGTTGTCAGGAATTTTCATGACATTCGGGTTGCTCGTTTTTTCATTTACCCAACGAACATTAGGTCCTATCGGATTATCACCAATAATTGGTAAGCTAGATGAGACAAAAAGTAAATACGCACGATATGCTGTTTATATTGGTTCCTTGTTGGCAATCCCACTCATTTTAATTTTAGTCTCAAATTCAAAGTTCACAGATATTTTCATGTATATAGTTGGACCTTTAGCGCTCATCTATATTCTGATCGAAATGTTGAAGTATTCTGCAATTGAGCGAAAGAAAATAATTGCCGCATTAGTATTTATAATATTCTCTGTTTTTTTCTGGGCTTTCTTTGAACAAAGTGGCGGATCTCTTAGTTTATTCGCAAAAAACAACTTAAATGCTGATTTCTTGGGCGTCAATCTTGATCCGAATGTCGTCAATAATTCTTCCAATTCTTTATTTGTAATTATTTTCAGTCCTTTAATTGGATTGTTGTTCATTTGGATGTATAAAAGGAAAATAGAGCCAAATTCAATTATCAAGTTTGGAATAGCTTTTTTGCTCCTTTCTCTAAGTTTTTATGTGTTTTATTTACTAAGGTTTTATGCGGTAGATGGTAAATCATCGTTAGTCGTATTTACATTGGCATATTTGATAATTACGTTTGCGGAGTTATTTTTATCCCCAATTGGACTTTCCTTAATGACCAAGCTGTCTCCTAAGAATTTGAATGGTGCCATGATGGGTCTATGGTTTTTGGCCTCTGCTTATGGACAATATGCAGCGGGTATATTAGGTGCGGGTATGGCTACAGCCGATGAAACAGCTCCTTCTCATGAAAAATTAATTTCATATACAGATGGTTATCATCAATTGGCAATTTACGCGGTGATTTCAGGTGTTGCCTTGATTGTCATTTCTCCTCTTGTAAAGAAACTTATGCAAGGAGTGAAATAACAAAAACGTTCTTATATTTGAGTCCCGTCTAGTTTATTCTTGGCGGGACTTTTTTATTAAGTATGAAAAAACAACGTAAACACCCCCAAGGACTTCCTTACCTCTTCCTCTCTGAAATGTGGGAACGATTCGGTTATTATTTAATGATCGGAATATTCACCTTGTACTTGAAAGATGGTACACAGGGATTTGAAATGTCAGAAGCTGAATCTGCTAGTTTGTATGGAACATTCATCGCATTGGTATTTTTCACACCATTTATTGGTGGTTTGCTTGCTGATCGGTTGTTAGGATATCGATTGCCCATTGTCATTGGGGGCATCATGATGGGAATAGGATATTGTCTGATGGGCATTCATTCTTATTCCATGTTATATACTGGAATGGTCATGGTGATTCTTGGAAATGGGTTGTTTAAACCCAATATCTCCACTTTACTGGGAAATTTATACAACGATCCTCAATATATTGCTCAAAAAGACGAAGGCTACAATATCTTTTACATGGGAATCAATATTGGTGCGTTTGTCTGTAATATAGTTTCTGCTTTCTTGATCAATAAATATGGGTATTCGATAGCTTTTGTTGGCGCAGGTGTCGGAATGTTTGTTGGAGTTGGAGTGTTTCTATTAGGAAATCGTCATTATTTAGTTGGTGATGTGAAGAAAGTTGCCGTTCCAGGTGAAAAACCGTGGTGGATCGATTTAGCAATAGTAGTAATTCCGGCTGTCCTTTTTGCAGTGATCGGTTATTTTATAAATGGTGTTCCCTCAGATTCGAATCCACATTCTTTCTTGGTCAAAGATGATGTGACAGATGCTTTCCTTTTTGCATGTATACCTGTGGTTTTCTTTTTCGCGTATGTATTATTCAGTTCACCAAAGTCGGAAAGAAGAGTCGTTGGAGCAATCTTGGTTGTCTGCATGGCCGTGATGCCTTTCTGGGCAATTTTCAAACAGAATGGAACAGTATTGAATACGTGGGCGAATAATTATACAGATCGTGAAGTTCCTCCATCAATAAAATCAGGATTAAAAGAAATGTACCTCGCGGATACGATTGAGTATAAAAAAGGTGAAAAACCTTCGCCCGTTCTCGATAAGCAGTTTAGAAAAGTAGGAGACGAAGAAGCCATTCAATACCCAAGTTATTTTAATAATTACGCAAAAAAGGAAACACTTAAACCTGGAAAAGAGGTTGTCGTGTTTAATACAAATATATTTCAATCAGTCAATCCGTTTTGGGTGATTGTATTAACGCCTTTAATCGTTGGGTTATTTAGATTTTTGCGCTACCGTAGGCTTGAACCTTCTATTCCAATCAAGTTTGTTATAGGATTATTTATTACTGGACTTTCATGTCTTGTCATGGTTGCGGCCGCTAATGACGCAATGAATGGTTCAATAAAATCAAGTTACTGGTGGTTTTTCGCAGCGTATGGTGTAATCACAGTTGGAGAATTGTGCTTATCACCTATTGGTTTGTCGATGGTTTCCAAGCTCGCCCCGGCAAGATTGACAGCTTTACTGATGGGAGCGTGGTTTATATCAACCTCTATTGGAAACAAATTAAGTGGAGTCATCGCCTCTCTTTGGGATCAATATGATGATAAAGCTTCATTTTTCATGTTGAATTTTTATTTAATGATGGGGGCTACGCTTATCCTAGTGCTGCTATTGCCATGGTTACTTAAAGTTTTTAGAGAACAAAAGAAATAACCCTTATTAAATAGAGTAAGATGAAACGATTCCTTCCTTTGTTAATTCCAATTGTATGCTTATTGGTTGCAATTCCATTCTTATTACTGTTGAAAGTGGTGGTATTAGCAAAAATCATGGGAGTAATAATGATTATCCTAACTACAGTTGCAATTCGATTTTGGTTACATAGGGCGAATAAATTACGCACTAGAGGAGAGCGAGTAAAGTTCACTATTAATGAAAGGTACTTTTTAAACGAGCATTTCCCCCTATATAAAAGACTGTCTTCACAAGATCGAAACAAATTGGAAGAGCGGGTAGGGCTTATGCTTTCTGAAATTTCATTTGATCGTTTTGATGGTAAAGATGTTCGTAAGGAAGAATGTATTGCTTTTTCATGTTTATTGGGACTTGCAGTATTAGGGCTTCCTTATCAATCATCCTCCAATAAAATAGTTGTCTTTAAAGAAGGAAATGATCCGGAAATACATTTTCAATCAAAACATCCTGTTTTATTTATAGACGAACAACAAGTAATGGATGTACTTTTTATAGTAAAGTCCATTGAATTGAATGATACAACCCACATTGATTTAAAGCAAATACTCCAAGGTTTTTATACAATCAACGACTTTAATGAATTCAATTAAAAAAAAGTTCACATAATAATAAACGGTTTTTCAGGGAGTTAGTGTTGGTGGATGAATTTATTGACAAAATAAAGTTAAGAAAGAGTAGGAAAAGTAAAAAGAGTGGGTATCTTTGC
>Ga0123337_10000268_pt1 | contig 97953 bp, 95 predicted proteins | sample frozenSSSSmetaG_FD_89792 | JGI IMG/M metagenome (GOLD analysis project Ga0123337, IMG submission 89792) | Glacier valley bacterial and archeal communities from Borup Fiord, Nunavut, Canada, to study Microbial Dark Matter (Phase II) -... | ecosystem: Environmental > Aquatic > Freshwater > Ice >...
AGTCGGTGGCTGATGAAAGTGAGTTAGGTCGCCTCGATACGAAGGTGGGGCGGCGCAGGCGAAGAAGGGGGGAGGGGGAGGGGGGAGACCATCGGAGGTTCCGGGAGAGGGGGGAAGGGGGACAAGGGATATAGATGGCGGAACGCATGACGACGAAACGAGCTGATGGAATCAACATGGAAGGCCTAATGCCTATGAAGAAGGACACTTTCGCCTTCCTACATAGCCTTCTCTCATCCTCTAATTTTTCTCATGTGGGACAATACGGGCCTTAGACCCATTTGAGAATATTCACTTCGCAATAGCCGACAATGGCACACACATATATAACAGTAATCCACACATATTTTAGTAGTTCTCATTGATTAACATCATAATAGCAACGCTACCCAAATGATCAATCTGATCATATTGAAATATTGACTCTCTAAAATATAGTGCCATTTGTCTGTCACGAGGCTGTAAGTGTTAGAAATACCTAACAATAGCACAAAGAGACTTATTACGCTGTAGTTAAGGTATAAGAGGAGATATTGCAGCGTATTTACTACAATTTGTTGGATTCTATGTCGCTTGAGTCCAGCCTGTCATCAAAGCGGAAATGGTTAAATCAGCGGACCTGGCAACCGAGATGACTGAGAGGAAGGCCGAAGAAGTGATGAGGACGCCATTGCTAAAGAGAACTCGGAGAAAGAAGATGACGATGATGACAAGAACTCCCTTCACCTCAACAACCCACTTGTAGTAAACGACAATTCTCACCTCATTGCACTGCAGGATAAGGTTACCCAGCTGGCATCGGACCTGGCTGCGGAGAAGGCTAGCAGAAAGGGAAAGCAGATTCTAGTTGGCAGTCTTCGTTAACAAATCAACTCTCTTCGCAAGGCAGTGGCCGCCGCTGCTGCAGAGAAGTTCAAATCAGCGATTAAGATGACGAGAAATGGCATAGACGAAGCCCAGGAAGGGGAAAAGGCTTGTGCAAGAGTGTAAATGGTTTATCTCCTTTCTGTATGAGTTGGAGTTTATTCCTTTTATCATGCTTGGACTTGAAGAAATCAAGACAAAATGAGGATGGGAGCCTGTGCGATGCTATTCAGAAGCTCGTTTCGAAATAATGCAATCACTTAGATAGGCAAATAGATGATTGAATGAACTCTTTAAAGAGCAGAAGAGCTCTATTGATATGCGAGGCCTGAAACAAAAGCTGAAAGAATACATAGATGCTTTATCATCTGCCAGAGCCGTCCAGAACTCCAGAACTCCAGCCAAAACCATCTGACAGAAATTCAGTATTCAACAGCTCGAAGTAGGGATACCCCGTAGTCAGAAACCGCAATTAAAATCTTGGATGGAAAGTTAAACCTGAACTTGCAATTATCTTATAGGGAGCATTGATATCACGTCTGCCAGGCCCAGGACCTCCTGAGGCCTTTTCAGTTCATGTGCAATGCCACTGGTCTGTGCTGTCCTCATTGAAAAAGATTATATCTACCAAAACTACTAATGCCACGTCCAGCAGCTGCATTGATTTGCAGTTAAGAAGGCGGATTCCAACAGAGCCTTCAGGAGCGAGGCATGGCGTCGTCGACTGGCTGCAAGCCCCAGGTGTTTCTCGTCGCTTTCCTCGTTCTCATCGCCGCCTTCTCAGTCTAATTTGAAGAAGGACGACGGGTGAAATCCTCGTACAATAACAATATTTGAACGGAAGATGTCGACGTACCCCAGTTCGACTTCGCCTGCTGAGGCAATTTATGAGGAGAGAGTTCTTGCAACTAAGTTCTCGGCGCTTGCTGTTTGACACTGACGGACGAGAACAGCGGTGGTGAGGTGCTGAGATTCGCAGGGTAGGCAAGGCGGTGCAGGTCAATCTATGCCAACTTGAGAAATATATGGAGCATAATGCATAGAGCATACATACCTAGGTATTGAGTTTTGCTGCTGGAGTAGAGAGTGATATGATGATGATGATGATGTCTTGTGTGATTGGTTGATTGATATATTAAGTTGATTGATCGCTCAGCCATGTCGGAGTAATGTGGCCGTCACGTGATCCTAGATCCGACTGTGCGCTCGCGTGCTTGCCGGTTGTCGGAGAATGTTGGACGTCTTCAAGGAGGAGTTCGCTGGCATCGCCCCTGGCCTTTCAACAAAACCCCGAGACTTCATGCGCTCCACTCCCTTGTAAATAGCAAAGAACAGATTAGAATGCATCTCTCTATACCAGATCATCTCAATACCTTCCTTGCGGGGAATTGTGGTAGGCAAGGTTTGTTTGTAATCGTGCATCTCGCAGGCTCCTCGTCGTTTGGCCTTGTCGACTTCCATTTTTTTCCCAATGCCATTTTTATTTGTTTTGTTATTGAAAAGACCGGCCAGCTCAGAATCCTTTCAAGTTATGTTTCCTCGACATAGCTGATTCAGCTTGAACTTTTCAAGCTCTACTATATATCGTCTGCTCAGTTCTCCAACTTCTCTCAGCCTCTCTGGCACTCTGCCACTGTACTGCTGAAACAAACACGTCCAATATGGCCGACTCAACAACAGTGGACAAGACCGCAGTCTCTGTATCGGACACCTCACCACAATCACCAATTGAAACCTCGACAGCTAATAGTCACCATAATGACGAAATCGGCGAAGGAATCATCAAAAAGCTTCTTCAAAGTCAACCTGGACATAGCGATGGCACCGCGAACAAGGTTGGCCTGATTTTCACAGGTCTCACGATTGCAGCACCATATTCGAATTCAATTATAGTCAAAACCCTCCCACTCGCGATATGGAACACCTTTGGAACATATCAGTTCCGATTCCTCAAGAATCTCTTTGGCGCCAATTCGAATAAGAGCAAAACAATAAATCTACTTTCTGATTTTACTGGCCTGGTCAAACCAGGTGAGATGCTCTTCGTGCTCGGTCGCCCAGGGAGTGGCTGCTCAACCTTTCTACGAGCTGCTGCGAATCGGTCCTCTTTGGCTGTTTCTGGAAATTTATTCTTTGCGGGTATTCCACACACAGAATTCAAGAAGAAGCATAGAAGGGAGACGATCTATCTCCCAGAAGAAGACAGACACATTGCGTCATTGTCCGTCAGTCAAACATTGAGATTTGCCTTAACGATGAACTTGCCTTCCAACTTCCGAGACACTGCCACAGTTGACGAATTGGTCGTTACTATGGGAAGAATGTTTGGTCTTGAACATGCCCTCGAAACGCCAGTTGGAGGTCCCTACTCTCCAGGAGTTAGCGGCGGAGAGAAGAAAAGAGTGTCAATCGCAGAAGTCCTGGCGGCGGGATCTTCACTCCAATGCTTTGACAACTCAACGCGTGGACTCGACTCCTCAACTGCTCTTGACTTTGTCAAGGCTCTTCGTACACTGACGGATGTTGGTCAGAAGACTACACTTGCAACACTTTACCAGGCGGGCCAGAGCATCTACGACCATTTCGACAAGGTCATACTTCTTAGCGAAGGTCATCAGGTATTCTTTGGTCGTGCAGACGAAGCCGAGGCCTATTTTGAAGGATTGGGATATGTCAAGATACCTGGCCAAACAACCGCAGAATTTTTAACTACAGTTACGGATGCTAGCCAGCGGACATTCAACCCAGGAACTGCAGCGGAGCAAATCAAGACCGCCACCGACCTTGCCGCTGCGTTTAGATCTTCTACAATCTATAGTCGCATTCAGGATGAAATATCGGACTATCAGAAGGCACAAACCACGGAGTCTTCCTTACTTTCAACGTCGTCGTACAACCTTGCTTTCCCAATGCAGATATGGGAGTGCTTGAAAAGAGAGTACCAATTGGTTCGAGCCCAAAGAATGGTTTACTATATCAAATGGATCACCACAGTCATTCTATCCTTTGTCATTGGAAGCGAATACTTCGATCTGACCAGCGATACTTCAGGAGCATTCACCAGGTCTGGAATTGTGTTTTACGCTCTCTTGTTCAATGGTTGGCTCCAGTTCCCCGAGTTGTTTGATGCGCATACGAACCGTCCGGTTTTAGAGCGTCAAGGTATGTATTATGTACTTGTCTTACTCTGATTTACTTGCTAATATGACATGGCTAGCTTCTCTGAACATGTATCGACCATCTGCTGTGGCATTTGCTAGAGTTCTTATTGATCTTCCCCTCATTGCATTCCAGCATATTATCTTCATCATATCCTTCTACTTCTTTGTTCATCTTCAGGTGGATGCAGGAAAGTTCTTTTTCTTCTACCTTACCTTGTTTCTCTCCACGGTCAACTTCAGTAACTTGCTGCGGATGTTCGCCTACTTTGTCCCCTCTCTAGATGACTGTACGTGCTCTAAAATCTGCTCACGAATTGATTTCGGTGCTAACAGATCAGGTTTTCGATATGGCGGCACTGCATGCATTGTATGCATTCTATTTGCCGGATTCTTGATCCCCCCCGAGACTTTACGTCCATATTTCGGCTGGTTGCACTGGATAAATCCGATGTTCTACGCATACGAGAACGTAAGTATCTTCTTTTGAAGTATCTTACACAATGCTGATGGGGTCTAGGTCTTTGTTAACGAATTCGATGGCCTTACACTAACTTGCGATGCAAGTTCGCTCATTCCCAACTTAGACAGCGGCAATATTGCTTATCAAACTTGTTCGATTCCTGGAGCAACAGCGGGGGAAGGCACCGTTTCTGGAATTCAATATGCCAATGCTCTGGGATTTTTCTTTGATCATCGCTGGAGAAACATTGGCGTTCTCATCGCAATTGCTATTGCGTATGTCTTGATAGGAGCTATTGGTAGCGAGATCATGACTTTCAGCTCGCAGGGAGGCGCTCCCATTGTCTACTCGAAGAAATCCACAGAGAAAAAGAGTTCAAGTAGTACTCAGGATGTCGAGAAATCTGCCGCTGTTTCTTTTACGGAACTTAAGGAGGACGCCAATTCTCTCAAAGTGAGACATAGTGGACCTGCACTGGCCTGGAAGAATCTGACCGTAGACATCGGAGAGGCCAAGATCATCAAGGATGTCTCAGCTTATGTTCGGCCGGGAGACTTTGTGGCTCTCTGTGGTGCCAGTGGTGCAGGAAAGACGACTTTGCTCTCAGCACTGAGCCAAACAAATTCTGTCGGAACGCTAGGCGGAGAGGTAACATTTGGCAATACGAGACCAGGAAGAGCTTTCAAGAAGACTATTGGGTTTGCCCAACAAATGGATCTCCATGACGGGACCGCAACAATTAGGGAAGCTCTGGTGTTTTCTGCGTTATTGCGCCAGCCAAAGACTTATACCAAGGACGAAAATATTGCTTACGCCGACCACGTTATTGATATGCTGGATCTGAGAAAGTATCAGAACGCTCTTATTGGTGACGAAGGCTCCGGACTTGGCGTGGAGATCATCAAGCGGGTAACTATTGGTGTTGAGCTTGCAGCGCGACCAAAAATCTTGTTCGCAGACGAGCCTACATCTGGTCTGGACTCTCAAAGCGCGACTCATATTGTCAGGCTTCTGAGAGAGCTCTCCCAGCAGGGACAGGCTATTCTGGTTACAATCCATCAGCCTTCCGCATCCTTGTTTTCCCAATTTGACAGACTTCTTGCGCTGTCATCGGACGGCAGGCAATTGTACTTCGGCACCAGCCAGGATGTGATTCCATACTTTGAGAGCAACGGCGCTGTCTGTCCACCCGATGCGAATCCTGCCGAGTTTATCCTCGAGACTGTCGGCGCTGGTATTAATTCTCGGACGGATGGGGCAAGCAAAGGTTGGGCTGATATATGGGCACAATCTTCTGAGGCTACAGAGGTTGCTAGCGAGATTCAACAGCTCCAAGCTGAGCAGCATGCTGTGGAGAACTTTGAGGATGACGCTGATACCTTCAATACTTCTACAGCCCGCCAGACACTCTTACTGACCGAGCGCATTCTCACCAACCAATGGCGCAACGTCACATACATGTACTCCAAGATTTGGGTTCATGTTGTATGTGGCATCTTGGTCGGTTTTACATTTTTCAACGTTGGGACCAGTCCTAGTGAATTGCAGAACAGGTAAACAGTGGCGGAGTTATTTTTCATGGATGCTGTTTGCTAACTTATTGACAGAATTTTCAGCGTCTATTTCGTCGTCTTCCTCGTCAACAGCATTGTGAATGTCATTCTTGCTCGCTTTTTCTTTGCTCGTCTATACTGGGAGTATCGTGAAGGACCTTCTAATACATATGGCTGGGTTGCTTTGTGCTCTGCGAGTATCTTGGCCGAAATGCCTGGAGCCATACTATGTGGGACATTGTATTATCTGTTCTGGTATTTCCCTTCTGGTTTGCCATTGGGATCCACAGCAGGTTATATCTTCTTGTTTGTTCTGACTTACGAAGTATTCCAGGTAAGTCTAGTCTTCTTTGCATTACTTTTTTCACAGGTCTTGTCTGACATAACAGGTCACCGTCGGACTATTCATGATGGCCATGAGCCCCGATCTTGGCGCTGCTGGCAACATTCTCGTATTCATCATCTGCACCCTCAACTGGTTCAACGGAATTATCGTGCCTTACAACCAGATCCAAGTCTTCTGGCGCTACTGGGTAAGTCTCCCTCTCGCTAAGCCTCCTGTCCCACACTGACTCAAAGTCCAGCTCTACTATCTCAGCCCCTTCACCTACCTCCTCGGAGGCATGGTGACCTCAGTAATCAGCGGCCAGGCGGTAATCTGCTCTGAGGCCGATCTAAACATCTTCTCGCCCCCATCCGGCCAATCCTGCGGCTCCTATGCCGGAGAGTGGGCGCTTTCCGCGTCGGCGCAGCTCTTGAACCCGAATGCGACATCGGAGTGCCAGGTGTGCAAGTACACCACAGGCGATCAATATCTTGAGCTCTTCAATCTCGGGTCGGGCAGATTGGGCGGCATCTGGGCGTACTGGGGCATCTTCCTTGCGTTCACGGTCTCTAATGTGGCATTGGTCTACTTCTTTTGCTGGGCGACGAAGATTAAGCACTGGAAACTCTTCTACTTTTTTTAGATTTGAGGAGAGTCATGCTAACTAATGCCTTCTTGGAATGGATCTCTTTTGAATGTCTGGAGTGAAGGAAAGCATGGCAATGGAAATAATAGAAGGGCTGGGGAAGAAGGTAGAATAATAGTGCTTTGAAATTATAACAAAACTTTCTAGACTCACTTATTAAGCAATCGAGCTTGAGAACTAACATCAAGTTGTGAACTTCAGTTCTAGATTGTTCGTTGACATCATTCAACATCTTAGGATTTATTAAATCCACACGGCCTTGATAAATCTATGTCACTGAGAGCTATCAGCCACTTAGCCATTCAATTGGCCTCACGGGATGTGCCGGGAATCCTGCTCTAGAGACTATATTGTCTATAAACAAGGTCTGGCAGTCAGACACCACTGGCCTGGTGCCAAAACTCTCTGATGACCATGGATTTATGAGGAAGACAGGCTGCTGCTCATCCTCAAAGTGGGTGGCCGAGTGGCTGACCGCTCCACGTAGTGTACGCGTTGGGATTTATCAAAATCGTTACTGGGTTTAATAAACGCATTTAACTTTTCCCAACTTTAATGCATATTTGATTCATATCATTTCAAGCTACAGACTGACTATATCTACTTTCTACAGCTCCTGTGAGTTATCCTTCCTATACATATTATCCTCCCAATCTGTATTCTTCCCGTCCTTATGAAGCTTCGCAAGTCTGTCCACCACGTGCTTGCCCGCAAATACGCCCTCGAACTGCTTCGGGTTGTCTTCTGTGACACAAACACTGAGGGGTTCAATAAATGCATCTCTGTTGGGATGGCCAAACCAAGCGATTGCGTATCGAGAAGGTATCTTTCCTCCAGGGGCATGTGTTGCTTCGTTTTCTGGCGGCTCGATCACTTGGTGCTCGGTGGACTCGAGCACACCATTGAACCAGCGAGAGAGTAGGTCGCCGACTACCCCACCCGTGAAGTCAGTCTTAATCTCAAAAAAAAAGAAAAAAAGAAAAAGGGTTGTTTGTTTTGGACGAGGGGTGAATAAGGGTTAAATGAGTATTGAGTACCATTTATAACGGCGCAGCCCGGAATCGGTGGTGCGTCCAAGAATCGTCCGTCTTTTCCACGAACCTGCAACCCTCCATGGTTGTCATTGAATAGCAACGTCAATGTGCCATAATCAGTGTGCACGCCTGCTCGCACCCGAGTTTTGAACGTATCGATCGTCGTCTCTGGATAATGCAACACGCGGAAGAAATGGTCCTTGCCCTGCACATACGGCAAAAAGTAGTCCGGCGGCAGCCCGACCTCCTCAGCTAACGTGCTCAGCAAACCGAGATGGATCTCATGGCACTTCTCGAAGAATGCATTCATGTCGGTCCTGAACTCGGGCCAGTCCGTCGGCCACTGGTTTGGTCGCGTCGCGTCGTTGTCATCGCCCATGTCAAACGCCTCCTTCTGGTCGGAGAATTTCGTCGACCCGGACGTCCGCTCTGGCGAGAACCAGCCGTGGAAGAACTTGCTTTCACCGGTCTCTATCTTCTCTTTTTCCGAGATGGGCTGTGAGAAAAACCGCGCGGCGTGTGCAAAGAGCGTCTGCACGGCGGATTCGTCGATGCCGTGGTTTTTGAGGTAGACGAATCCGACGTTCTTCAAAGCCTGAAACAGCCTTCGCTTTTCCGCAAGGCTCTCTTCTGCTGTAGTAACCCCGTCATTGTTTTTAAAGCCTTCGATCTTGGAGAAATCTATAATTGGAAGGTTGGCTGCGGACAAGCCGGTCGTGGTTGTCGAAATTGCCATGATGAATAGGTATGATTTCTTATCTCTGTCGCTGCCCTGCTGTTGCTCAGGGTGAAATCAGCACTTTTATTCAGTATTCTCATTCTCATCGTCTTATCATTCTCATGCCACATAACAGGCCAGTTCCTCCCAATGCATGCTCATGTCCGACGCCCATAAGCTTCAGACCCATAAGCCGCTGCAGGAGGACCACAGCATCCCGACAACCATCATACGCCGAAAGTCGCTTAGACCAACAGGATTTGGCAATCAAGGTGTGCTTGTTAACAGCGTGTGCACTCTTCCAGATCCTCAAACGTACGTGGCTGTTGAGACTTGGATTGGCACGAATCAAGTTTACCTTGGCCGCCTTCCTCTTTCAGAAGAAGATATAAGATAAGATATAGACATGCTTCCTTTTGTTTCTCCAGAGTGCAAGACTTGATACAATTGCTTTGAATTTTACTTCCTATTCAACATATCTGCTTCGATAGCACATTCATCATGTTATTTCAATCTCGTCTTCCTAAACTTGCAACGCCCGATACTGATGTGTTCCACTATCTCTTTCATCAGGGGCGCAGGAGCTATCCTCGAGAACGGATTCTATATCGAGTAGATGGCTCGGATAAGACTCTTACGTTGGCACAGCTGGAAGAAAGGAGCGAAAAGCTTGCTAGTGTCTTGATTGCTTCCTACTCAATCCAGCCTGGAGACGTAATTACAATTCTCGCCACAGATAGTGTAAGTTAAAATTGAAAACCATACCGGAAACCCAGAAACTTTTCTAATCGAACTCATAGATCAACTTTCCCATTGCATTTTTTGCAATTCTGGCGGCTGGGGCAACTGTGTCTCTGATTCCCATCCAGAAAGATCTTGGGTATCTGGATGTCGCCGGGAGACTTGTGCAATCTGGCTCCAGGTTGCTCTTTACGGACAATGCACTCTTGAGCATTGCAGAAACTGCATTGGCGCTTGTGGGCGTGGTTCCAGTGATTACTTTGGAGGAGGTTGATTCCACATATCCGCAATATCCGCATCTCGACGGTCTCCTGAAACTGGAAGTGAGTGCTCCGAGATTTCATCTCAGCACTGTTAGCGATTCTAGAAAGCACATTGCTTTCATCAACAGCACCAGCGGGTCAACCGGGAAGATGAAGTCAGTTCTAACGTCTCATGCCCATTTTATCGCCGTACTTGATGCGACTCGGGCCACCGTTCCAGAGGATACCAACCCGGAAGAGGATGTCTGGACATCCACGATCTCTCTCGGCTACTACATCTGCGGCAAGCTCTTCATGGGGCTGAACATCCTTCTCGGCATTCCAGTTGTTCTACTGAAGAAGCCGCTGGATCATACCTCCCTGGATGTTGTCACGCGGCACAAGATTACGTTTCTGTTCATAACACCCACGCTTGCAGCCCAGATCGCGAAATCCGATACAACAAGCCACGACTTTGGCAGCATTAAGTGGCTGCTTTCGGCGGGTGCTCCCATGCATGAAAAGCTGCGAGATTCCGTCTCGCAGCAACTGAATGGCAAGCACCTAACTCTCGAGTGGGGCACGACCGAGACCATGCTTCTTGCTATACAAGTCGACGAGCAGACTCACGTTGCTGGCTCGAGCGGGACACTGGTCAATGGGATTGAAGCGAAAGTAATCGACACAGAGACCGGCGAGGAACTTGGACCTGGCGAAGAAGGGGAAATCTTGGTACGCAACAGTCTCTGTCCGTTCGTGGGCTACAAAGACAACGACGAAGCCAACAAGGAGTTTGATTCCGAGGGCTTCTTCCACACAAGCGATGTTGGCTATCTCGACAGCACATGCAATGTCTTCATCAAGGACCGCCTCAAAGAGCTGCTCCGCGTCGGCGAAGGCTACGGATCACGAATCTCGACGTCGGATTTGGAATCCGCGCTATTTGATCACCCAGCCGTTGCGTCAGCTGTAGTGGTGGGGATCCGCGACGAATCAACACAAATCTATCATCCGACGGCGTTCGTGATTCTGCAGCCGGGCTATGACGCAAGCACCGAGGTGGCGAAGGAAATTCAGAAGCACACGACGGGAGAGCTGACGGGCCTCAAACAGTTGTCTGGTGGAATTTACTTCGTGGAGAAATATCCTACAGTGGGATTCAAGATCAACCGTGGAAAACTCAGGAACTTGATTCATATTGAGGAGGGACAGGTTAAAATCCCGACGACACATACGAGGCTGTTGATGCTTGAGGTGGCTGTTTGAGACTATATTGCGTGCTTTTTTTTCATAGTTATGAATTTTTAGTACCGAACCTCAAGAAACTCTGAATCAAGACAAGTTCAAATATGTGCGATGGTTGAAGGGTCACAGCCACTTTGTGACGCTATAATTACGTGCTTTTTCAGATAGTTGTGAATTTTAGTATCAAATCTCGAGCAACTCCGAATCGATATAAGTTGAAATATGCATAATCGCTGAAGAACCGCTAGGGTCCGCCCTACGGATACTACCGAATTTATCCGTGCTGATGGAAACGCTTAAGTCAATCACTCTTCCTGAATGCCCGTGTTTAGGAGTGCATACGAATCTTACAAATCTCGGGAACAACTGCAGAAAGTCAAAGCACAGGAACTAGTCGACCAAATCTTGTTTATATCCCGGTGATTCTCTGCTCATTCTAACCGGGCCAGGACATACGACGCGAACTGCGCGAAAGGCGCTCGGCTTAAATTCCCACCTTTGGCGGGCTTGTCCATCCTCAGAGTCTGCATGTATCTCCCACTCCATATTCTCTCCGAGTAGGTGCAGGGGCTGGGGCCAAAGATGGTATCATTTGCATCAGCGCCAAGTCCAAACGACCTTCTCTGTAGATACTACATTCCTCCTCCTGCAACAAGACCGCCGTTGTCCACGACCAGGATCAGTATCAAAGGCCCAGGTAATTCGGGATGAAATGAAACCGAAACTATTCCAGGATCTGTGTCAGCTTACTATGTACTATACTGTGCGTGCAAGGTGTATTGGCGCTCTGTGGCTGTGACTCCTGAGTCCTCGGACTTCCATGGCTCTGAGCTTCTACGTCTGGTTGCATAGCTTTGGCCTTTTACGTCAAGGAGGATTTTACTCCGTAACTGCTCGCCCAAGGCTGGCTCACATAGACCCCTTAAGAATGAGATGCAGCTGACTTGGAGATGGTGGGTAATGCCTAAGACCTGTTAACGGACAAAGGAGAAACACTCAGCCCAACCAACCGTTGTTGCTTGTACAATCGTCGTACGATCATCTTCAACATGGCATCTGTAATGAGACCGCTCCCAGCTTGCAAAACCGGAATTTAGACTAACGACATCCAGGTTGCCGTCGGTACGCTTCAACCGTACCAGAGGAGTGATGCCGACGAAGTCGTCGAGTCTATCAATGGGCGCACTCTACACGATACTCCGTGGGATGTAAAATCATGGTCTCATCGCGTCGCAAACCAGGAAATCCAGTATCCTGACCCAGTTGCCCTCGAAAGTGTCTGTCAAACGCTGCGCTCCCTGCCCCCTCCTATTGAGGCTGAAGACATTGAGAGAGCGCGGAATCTCGTGATAGAAGCTGCCAGCGGAAAAGCTTTTATAATCCAAGGCGGAGACTGCGCGGAGCGCTTCGACGATGTCAGGATTGCCATCATTCGGCAGAAGGTGATGCTTCTGAGAGAGCAGTCCACGAGGCTCAGCAATGGACTCGGCCTGCCAATAGTACAGTTTGGACGCATTGCAGGACAATACGCCAAGCCGCGATCCACCCCCTTTGAATCTCAGCCAGATGGGACTTTGATCCATGCCTTTCGCGGCGAGAACGTCAATGGCTTCAGTGTTCACCAACGACTGCCAGATCCGCAACGTCTTCTCTTTGGATACTTCTACGCGGCAGCAACATTGAATAGCATTGGCCACATCGAAAAAGAAGAGACACGGAAGTCGACCGTCCCCAGCTCCCCATTCTTCACCGCACATGAAGCACTCCACTTGCCCTACGAGTCCGCACTGACGCACGACGTGTACAACCACTCCGCGGCTTTCGTCTGGGTTGGCGAGCGGACACGCCAGCTCGAAGGCGCACACGTGGAGTATCTGCGCGGCCTCCGCAATCCCATCGGCGTCAAGGTCGGGCCCACGACGCAGCCCGAAGAGCTCGTCGCTCTCCTCACCCGGCTCAGCCTCAACAAATGGGACTCGAAGCGCATCGCAATCATCACGCGCCTCGGCAGCAAAAACGTCGTCGCCGCCCTCCCCCGCTTGGCACAGGCCGTCCGAGACTCCGGCCTCAGCCCGGTCTGGGTCTGTGATCCCTGCCATGGCAACACAGTCGTAGCGGGCGGCGGGGTCAAGACAAGGGTCCTGAACGACATCGTCGAGGAAGCCACGCTTTCATATGCCGTCTTGCGAGAAATGGGCTTGTTCCTGGGCGGCCTGCATCTGGAGCAGACGGGAGAGACGGTGTCGGAATGTGTGGACCGCTACCCGCTAGCCGGAGAGGAGGGGTTGTTGAATGAAAATTACAACTCCTTGTGCGACCCGCGTTTGTCTGGAGAACAGGCGCTCCGTGTGGTTGACAGCTTTGTGGCTTTTGTCGAGGCGTTTGAGGATAAGAATGTGCCTGCGAAGACTGGTTAGAGCACGCTTTGGAATCTCAGTGTTGGCAGAATGCGTCTTTGCAGATGCTGTGGATAGAATACATGAATACAGGGATGCATTCAGGGACGGACCATTCACCTGACTTCTGCTCATGTGTGTCTAATAATTATCACGTGTATATGATAATCATAGAATTTGTCGCCTATTATTGGCACTTGTAGCATTCACAGCGTATCCAAATATATCCAGAGAAGATGTAGGTCTAGACTTCAAAAATACAAGAACATTCGAATATGTATTAGAATACAAAGAATTTCGTTAGCATTGTGCCAACATTGTTTTGGATGGACCTGTGAGGAAAAGAACAGCGAGATGAGAATCCTGGTGTTTAAATCGCAGGAAAAATTGGCATCCTGGTCTTCAGAAAAATAGATTGAACACTGTCCGACTATTTAAAAATTGCAGCTGTGAGAACTCTCGCACATTCAAAGTTCAACGGGATGGGCTTGTATAGGTGACCACTCTTGATCCTCAAAGCATTAAAGCCTAGTACTACCACAGCAATAGCTAACGCAAATTAGCCACCTCAAACACTTTCTTCCAAGGCCCCATCCACCAACCGTGCGAAATCCAAACTCTCCTTGGACTCTCCTCCAACAACGACAAATCGGCCCCCGAACTTCTCAGGAAACGATTCCGCCTCCGCAATGCCCTCCTCGTCGTCAGCCAAGAATACATTATGAGGATAGAGCTTTCCTAGCAATGCGAGTCGGATGAGGGGGTTTGTGGCAAAGATAATGTGAGTCTCGGCATCGGGCGAAGAGACGAGTCCCGCCAGAGCCAGGACGTTGTTCGCGTTATGGACAATGCTTGTCTTTTCTTCAATGGGTGGTGTGTTCCTTTGAGCATTTCCAGGCGCGTGTTGTAGATGTGTACCGAAGCGCCATCCACGTGCGACCTGGCCTACATCAACGGCGAAACAGCTGCCCTCAGGAACATCCAACCTCAGCTTGAGCAGTCGCCTATTGTCTGGAAATGCCGGTGACTTCTCGACGGCGAGTGAGTATTTTGTACCGGTGGAGGTTCCAATGGAGGCTTGGTTGGTGACGACTTCGACATCCTCGGAGATCTCGGTTCTTTGGGCAGTGTAGTAATCAGGATACTCATAGTCGAACAAGATGGGGGTGTCCGATTTCTCTACCTGAGTTGGGTGAATCCTAAGCAGGCTTCGGGACGAAGAGCCGAACAGAAAGGCTGGAAGAATGACAAAATTGGCGTACTGGAAACCATAGCCGCCATCAGGAAGATCTGGGGCAGTGAAAGTCTTGGCGACGTCGACCAGAGTCTTCTGCGAGACAGCTCGTGTCAGGCATTCGACAAGCAATGTGGAGCGAGCTTTCTCAAACTTCCGTAGACCAGGGCCAGCTTTTGACTTTTTGATCTGGAAGCGAACCTCTTGATAATTCTCGAATGGAAGAAGAGCATCGCGTAGTAGAATCATTTGATGTAGATACTCGTTGAATAGTTGCATAAGTTGGCCATTGCTCCGTGGTCCTATAAGAAGGTTCGCAGCAGCACGAGTCCACAAATGGCCTTCGCATGGGCTGCGAATATCGATGTTCAAGTTTGGATTTTCCAAGTCGACCTTCCGAGCTTCTTCGACAAGGTAAATTCCAATCCTATTCGCCTGAGCTTGGATGTCTGATCGAGAGGATTCTCCTTGTGTATCCTTGATAGGCAAGGTGGACTCTCGGGAATTGGTCGCCAGAGAACTTGCCAGATTATCAAGCAGAAGCTTCTTCGAGGATGGATGTCCCTGTGGATCATTTCCAAGCCTTTCCAGAATGGTCAAGAGGAGAGGAGTAACACCGGTTACGATCTCAGATGGCGTGAGGATACCTTCCGGGAGGTCCCATTCTGACGTCTTCGCCCGGTGTATCTGGCTGCTGGCAGACATGAATGATCTTGTTGCCCCAGGAGCAGTGGTACTGGTTATGGGAGTGACGAATTGACCGACAATGATGCCTCCGAGACAGCTTGCAATTCGTACGGTTCGATAGAAGCCTGCTATCATGGTCAAGATATTAGGTCAGCAAGATGAAGCATATGTGGCGGCTAATGTTAGGACGGGGTAGCAAGTGGTCGAAGCGAATGAAGACCTACTACTCGATTCACTCGAACTGTGAGATCAAGACACTCTAACAAGCACTGGCGCTTGGAAGAGTTGGTGCAGAGTTGATGTATGGGGACTGGTTTCAGAAGGAGAAGTGGAGGAGCTCAAGCTTGGTATGGTATATACAGACAAGCAAACAAGAGAGTGAAGAGAAGATATTGTTCATGTGACATAGTATAGGAGCAGCAAAGGGGATTAGCGACGAAAAGCACACATAATTAAGCGCAGACTGTAAATAATTAATTCACTTTTGCCAATCTTCATCACCTTATTTCTCCGATTTGGAATGGAATGGAATTGGCTTGTACGGAGCGGAGTATGCTTGTACGGAGTATGGTTGTTTACTGTAACCCATGTTATGTTTCGCATATGTTCCCCCATTTGCTCTTTGTACCTCTTTGTACCTCCCTGTTCAATCTACCTTGTAAATCTACCTGGGCCCCTGATAAATGTACCTGATAAATGTACCTGGTAAATGTACCTGGTAAATGTATGTACCTCGTAGATTTACTGGGTACGTTCGAATCATCAAGCGATGACGTCGCAGGACAACAAAAGTCCGACGACTACTACCACATTTCTCCGAATCTTACTCTGGAGAAGCCTAACTGCTCCGTATAGATATCGAAAAGATCCCTGAGAAGTTGAAATACATATCCTAGGAATAAAGAGCCATGTCAACTCCGATTGCGCGACTACTAGCCGCCGGAGTGACGGATCGAACAACAAGGGGAATTAGGGGATCGTCAGGAGTGAGTGCATAATGGGCATTCAGGACTGGAGGAGCCAAGACTACTCCCAAGTATGCATCTCCGTCCTACATCTCCGCCGTTGACGTTATATCTCGCCGCGCAGTTTATAGGGATGTGCTATGTCTTCCTTCTATGCTTGCTTGCTGCAAACACAGTGACTTGAATTCCTGGAAGAATTATCAAATATCAAATATCAAATATCAACGTATCACGTGATATACTCGTCCTCGCCACTATCTTCCAAGGTATCCAGGGCTCCTTTTGCTATTAATCGGCTTCTCCAAGATGGTTTCCGCAACAGTTACTCCACCTCCAGTGGAGAATGCTGCTTCAAAGACTGTTGTCAAAAGCAACGCTTTCAAGGGCACTGAGGGAGTCTACATGCTCCCTCACCATGCCAAAGAAATCGACCGGTTGACGAGGCAGCATATCTTCATGCGAAGCTCGACCGACGATTTGCAGCTCGCCCCTCCAATCACTTCTGGTGCTAGGGAGCTCCGTGTTCTTGATTGCGGCGCTGCCGATGGTAAGCCATGAAATATCACAAGAGCCCGCTATATGACTACAGATGTTCATTGACTATGAAAAGGAACCTGGCTCAAAGATCTCGAGATCATCTATCCCCAGATCAAGTTCGATCTCCACGGTGTCGATATCGGATCCGATCTGTTTCCCCAGCACTCCCACATCGACTTGCGCCAACACAACATCACAAAGCCCTTCCCTGATTCATGGGGATGGAACGACTCATTCGACGTCATCCACCAACGTCTTCTTGTCTGGGGCCTGAGACTAGCCCAATGGCCCCAAGTCCTGCGCAACCACCACGCGATCCTCAAGCCAGGCGGCTACATACAGCTTGTCGAGATCGAGTTCATCGACCCCGCGAACCCGGCCGCGCTACCACAACTGCAGAAGCAGGCATTGATGCAGAAATGGTCGACGGCGAGCTTCGGCATGGACATCGACATCGCCTACAAGCTTGAGGATCTGCTGAAGGACGCAGGCTTCACGAATGTGAGCAAGGTCCAGTTCGATCATGGCTACGGTGCCAAAGCCCGAAGTGCAGCGCAGCGCAACGGAAGCGCTGAATTGTGGGTTGAGTGCTTCAGGAGTCTTGATCAAAAATTGGCGGGTAAGATGCTGCCCCTTGTTTTTTCCTTCCCCATGATGCTAATTGAGATGCAGATGGCGGGATTCCAGGCGTTGCAAAGGATGCGAAGGAGTTTCATGAGTTCTTAGATGCCTTGGAGACGGAGATCAAGACATTTGGCTATGAGCCAAAGCTCAATTTTGTGTATGCGCAAAAGCCTGTGTCTGCCGATAGATGAGGTAGAACGGTGATAGTCAGGACTCAGCACGATGGATAGATGAGAATGTGCCTACCATACGTTAACGTACCTGAAGGTATTGCACATGTCGAGTCAACGAAGTAAACGGCATCCGTCCAAACGGAATCTGTATAGTGTAGCTCTTCTCTCTTCTCCTCTCTGCGGAAGTCAATACAGTGTCCCCGAGCAAGCGGAGTCTACACAAAAAGCCCCAAGCCCCTCATTGCATTTCTCACCTGTGTCCGCCACGCCAGCCAACCATGACACTGGTGACATGGAACATTTCAAACCCCCACATCCGCCATGTCAGAGGAGGGATTACTGTGCATGTATTGTATTATTGTATTATTGTATTGTGGATATTATGTGTTGTACCGATCTCCCCGTCAACTAGGATGCCACCAGCAACCCCCGCACGGCACTGTCAGTCTGTCTGTCACCCGCAGCTACGGCCACGACCATGCCATGCCATGCCATGCCATGCCATGCCATGCCCTCCCATGCCCTCCCATGCCCTCCCATGCCCTCCCATGCCCTCCCATGCAGTCCACACATGGAAGGTACAAAGGTACCTGTATGGTACCTGTAGGCTGTATGGCTGGCAGACCTTGGCCACAGGCATCGCATGGCGTCTTATCGCGCAATCGCCCTACCGTTCTTCCTACAGGCTACAGCAGCCACCAACAATGAGTGCACTGTTGCTTCTGAAATACTTGCATCCTCTCCCAGATACTCGGATTTTGCATAGCTCTGTTGTTTTATCATGTTACATCACAGCTCAACGAAGAAGTGGTGATATTTACCTCTACGGACATTCACATCACGAAAGAAGAGCACGTTTTATTCCAATAATCCAGAGTCATTGCATCCTTCATACTGTTTAAAACATATCCGTATGTTCACTTTATTTCCATATTCGCCATGGCCTGGATGCCATGACAACAGACTTCATCAGCGTCAACGTGCCTGTCTTACACCTGAAATCGGACTATATACTATATATACTATATATACTATATATACTATATTACACTTCTCCTACCAAGAAACTGTTACATATGGCATTACATATGGTACTGGAGGTACCACATACGAACGACCTTATGCCGGACTCTACTCAACCCTCTGAAAGAGACTTGTATACTTGTGGCATTTGTGGGAAGACGTTTGAGCGAAGTAGGTGCTTTCTGGTACATGAAATTGCTTGATCTTTGTCTTACCTTCGATCGTCTGCAAATCACATCCTCTGACTGCTCATAGGAGACCTACGGGATCGGCATAAGCGCCGATGTCTCCGTTCAATCTCGAACCCGCGAAGATCGAAACAGAAATCTTGTTACTCTTGCGCAACTTCTAAGCTGAGTTGCGATCTAAGGCTGCCATCTTGCTCTCGGTGTGCCGTTCGGAATATAAGCTGCGAATATGTCTCCAGGGCCGGTAGCCGCGAAGAGAAGAGATCTGCCGGCGATTCAGAAAACCCTTCAGATGCAAATGACCAAAGAATTTTAGCTCTTGAGAGCTCTGCTGCGACGGAAAAGGATGCCCACAATCACGCACATTCGAGCCTGCATGCCCATCTGCAGGTTGAGGATGTCCAGGCCAAAATTCTGTCTTTGTCATCCCGTCGACGTTCTGAACCGGTGAGATCTGGCCTACAATCTCCACACAGCGAATCGAGCGACTCTCCTACACAAGATGGGAGCATGAATAGCAGTACAGCTCAATCCTCAGAGATATCATCTAATCACATCACAAACGAAGAGTTGACCAGGACATGGGCCAATATCGAGAATTTTCAGCAATTCTTGAATTCTGATACGGCTTTAGAAACAGCTGTGGCAGAGACGGATACCATGGCTCTCTCTCCAGGGTATCAAGTTCCATGTGCTCAATCTCCGTTTCTGATCAATAGTACGGCTGCTCTATTCGAAGGATTCAATAACCAATGGCTAAGTGCGAATTTGGCGAACTTCCAGCAGCCGAATGAACATGATTGGGGCGATTCCTTGCCAGACTTCTCAATTGAACCTTCAAGAGATTTTAGTTTCAATCTTATGGGATCTTTCGGCATACCAGGAAGCTATACTACTACGAATTCGTTTCAAAAGATGGTTACGGACTGTCCTGGATCAAGTTTTACCACTCCATCCTGGAAACCGCCACTCCGGCCTGAAATGCATGAATATGCGGATAAGGTGTCTGAAGATGAGCTGTCTTTAGTCCTCCGCGACGGGCCTCCAAGCGTCGCTTCCGCCCGTCCTATTGATACTAGTATAAATGCCCCGGATAGGACTCTGCTCTCTGCATTCGGCCAAGGAAGCGAATTCACGTTGTATCCCTTCAATGGCACATCTTATCAATTGGATTCAAATAAAGTTTTGACGAATATTCTTTTAGAATTCCCTCAAATGATGGCCCGGCCTGGTGGGAAATATCCACCATTTGTACACCACAAGATATATCGTTGCGAGGAAGGGGATGTGCTGAAGCCGTTGGCTGTTTCATTTTGTTTTGTGACCGCATTGAATGCAGCATTTCCCAGTGGCAAGGGTTTTGTTCATTCTCTGATGAATGCGGAAAGGGATCGTCTTCTGAAAGGATTTCGCCTCTTGAGGGACTCTGAGCTCGACATGATGGCTGCTCTGCACGCCATCTGTGTCTATCAGATCATAGGGTTCTTTGATGACTCGAGTCCGGATTCCGCACGTGTTGCCGAACTGCAACAGCCCTTCTTCCTGAGGATGACCCGCCGGCTTGTTGCTTCATATATGCCACAACTACGCTCACCTTACGATAATACCGACTACTCGGAATCAGTTTGGGCGAAGTGGACCTCAATGGAGACATTCCGACGTACTTTCTTCCTTATTCATATCATCAATGTCGTCGCTTGCCGAACCGAGAAGCAAAACCCGTACTTTTACGAGGAGCTCGACGACGACCTCGTCATGAACCTTCCCCTGCCCGCCCCGGAAAAGGTCTGGAGGGCAAGTTCCGCAGCGGAGTGGAAATCGGCTCTCGAGGAAGAGCTGCAAGGCGGCTGGCAAGCAAATAGAACGGCCAGTACGGTTTTCGCCGGAAATGGATGGAAAGAGGATAATGCCAATGGCGGCGAATGGGATTTCGGCGCTGGTAGAGGGGCGGGAAGGGGTCTGCATGAGACCCTCTTTGCTAGTTCGCATGAATTCACAAGGCTTTTGCTTCACTGCATAGACAAAAGGAGGAGAGGATAATGCCTGTCAATTTCGACTCGACTATTTAGATAGAGGATATCAAGACGGACAATGCCCGGTAAAATGTCACAGTGAAACTAGACTAGCGAGGAACTATGCAGACTCATCCTCGTGCACACTCCTGCCAGTGAAGATCCGCTGTCTCCACATCCTTCGATCATAAAACTACCCCTGTTCTGATTTCAACGCACTTCTGAGTTGCCTGTGCTCATGCTTCTCCGTCACCAAGAGTAGGACAATCGCTCCCGAGATTCAGTATGACGAAGCGAGCGCCAACGTTCTTGCCCACGCTATTCGCAGTCTCCGGCGCCTGATGCTCGTTCAGGACGACGACGTTCTCCGGGTACAGCTTGCCGAGGAGCGCGAGCCCGATGACGTGGTTGCCTGCGGGAATGATGTGGATCATGTTGCCGTCGTCTGCGACGCTGTCGGAGCTGGGTTTGTGGGGGAGGGAGGTGACGAGCCCGGGCTGCGAGAGGATGTTGACGGCTTTGTGCAGGAAGACGTGTTCGTTCGAAGCGGGTTTCGTGCGAGCCTCTGGGAGTTCGGGTGGTGTGCTGACGAGGCGACTCTCGATAAAGCTAGTTTCCGTCCGGCCTTTGTGCGAAGAGGTCTTGCTTTGGCCAGTGGATGTGGCTCCGTTGGCCCCGTGGTGGCTCGAGGTCGGGCTCGTGGATGGCTGGATATGGTAGACGTAACGTCGGCCGCGAGTAATCTGGCCGATGTCGACGGAGATCAATGTGCCGCTGTCGATGTCCACCTGCAACTTGAGGATGCGCTTCGAGGAGTCGCTGCCGACGTTGACCTCGAGTGAAGACTTCGTGCTTTGCGATTTAAGGGCGAAGAGGGATGGTGGCGGCCAAGCGCCAGGAGCTACGACAATATCGGGCTCGGAAATGTTGTTTTGGGGAGCGGTGTCGTAGTCTGTGTGCTCGTAGTCGAAGAGCAGGTTGCTGCTGGTGTCTTCGAGCCGCGCGGGATGATAGCGGAGAAGGTAGCAGGATGGGGAGCCCGACAGGAATGCCGGAAGGACCAAGCCTTGCGAGTATTGGAATCCGTAGCCGCCACTTATGAGATCTGGCGCCGTAAGGGTTTTGGCAAGGTTGACAATTGCTAAGGAAGGGGTTGTGCCGGCGAGGCATTGTAGGAGGAACCTCTGCCGTGGCTCTTCGGCCTCCCGAAGTCCGTTTTTGGCATTCGCGGTGATTATTAAGGGCACCTCGTCGTAATTCTCAAAGGGCAAAAGCAGGTCGCGAAGGAGAACCATCTGATGGAGCCATTCGTTGTATAATTCCATCAAGTAGTGGTTGCTCCTCGAACCCATAAGAAGGGCCACCACGGGAGATGTCCAGAGGTGGCCCTCACAAGGGCTCCGGATTCTGAAATTCGAGTCGACATTTTCAAGACTAAAGGCATCTCGAGCGTGCTTAACCAAAGCCTTTCCAATGATCTGAGCCTGTCCTGCAATTTCTCTTCGTGGGGTGTCGAATTTGCCGTAGGACAAGGGAAGCGATGAAACTCTTCCAGAGGTGGAGAGCAATGCTGCAAGTCCGTCGAGCAACGTCTCAAGAGGAGTAGGTTCTTCTGGAGGACTGATCTGACCAAAAGCACAAACAACCGACTCCAAGAGCGGAGATACCGCTGCAACCAACTGTTTGGCCGTATAAACACCTGGAGAGAGCGGATAGTCGGCTCGTTCCAAGCCTTGATTTTCAAAGAGGGCCATCGGCCGTGTTTGCTGATGGATCGAGGGTACAATTGTTCGCCCGAAAACTAAATCGCCAAGATGCGCAATTCGATAAGCCGTTGCTGACACTGTGACAGGCTCGAAGCCCATTTTAGATGCAGCGATTGTGCGACATTAAGGCAAGAGAGCCAACGAGTTTGGAAGAATAACGTCAAAGGTAGGAAGGAATATTGACTTTGGGAACAGTGTTTATTTGGTTTGGAATAACATAAAAAGACAGCGTGAATATCGACTCTGACGTAGCCAGCATCCACAGGCTCACAGCACGAGAACGAAGTGCGTTTTCGAAAAAAGTGAATGGAATCGACTCTACCTACAAAGCAAAGAAGTTGCTGGGAGCGTCTCCCACAGCGAAGTCCGAATATAATTGAAGGTACAATACTGTACGGTAGATAGAGTTCCGGTGTCAATGGTGCGATTGTGATGCTATATGCAGAACGACCACGGAACTCCCATGTTGTATCTCGCTCCTCGCCAATGACCATCAATCTCCGAGCGAAGACACCTCTAGCGACGAATGAGGCAGGCATCATCCACATGACACAAGCCTGCCGCGCCAAGGCGAATTTCATGTCTCCATCGCGCAACAATATGAATAATTATCACCAGGACTTTCTCAGTAGAGTATCGTCTAGTTGAAAGCTGGGATCGACATATTGGTAGCTGTGTGGTGAGTCGCGACCACGAGCGACCGAAAAACGTCATCGTTCATTTTTTGATTAACATGTCTGAGAATAGCAATGTTTTAAGATCCAACGGTCACCGTCATATAGACTGAATGGTACATGAGTACATCATCTATATATGTCGCTAATGGAACGTGTGAGTAAATATCCTGCTAGGGTGAGGCATCTAGATATTCGGGGTGAATATTATCATATTCACCTGGCCCAATAGACAATAAGGCTTAAGAGTATATAGCCCATAGTAGGTAGACCAATTCAAAATCATGCAACTACGATATCAATTCTGCTAGAGATATGTCAATCACTCAATTGCTATAGAACTTGAGGTGTTTCTGAGCCAAACGGTTGTTGTGGCCACGATATTTCAAACTCAATTCTCAAGCCTTTTTTTCTGGCAAGCACAAACTTGAAAATTGCCTTAGGACACTTCTCCATAACCAATCGATATCAGGTCTAATGTAACCTTGCGGACACATACAGTCGAAGGAATTCAGGTCTCACGCCTGCATTCAGGTCTCACATTCTGCATCTGCCTCCAGAGCAGGATGTTCACCTACCTTCCATTCCAATAGCCGACTGGCTGTTGACTACCCAGGACATGTAAATAGTACATAGATTCATAGATAGATAGTTTATTCTATATGTTTTCTCACTTTACTCTTCCGCGCCCACAAGTATTATCATCTTGTGATTGCAATACATACGCGACCCGGGCTTGCCATATAGGGGGGCTCATCTAACTGTGACACGAGCCGAGCCGAAAGACATGAGCTCACACCTCGAAAGCCATTCAGACATTTATTAGTTACATGGGTTAATGAATGTCTCGGTGTTTAACTGTTGAATAAAGGGTGAGTGCCTGTAGGCACTCGGGGATTCTCATAATTACGGATCCATGAGAATCATCATGTTCATGCATGGAATTATCCACGCATGAAACACTGGCCTTTGAGCCTTTGTTTAAGACCCTCTATATTATGAGAGGCCTGCTCTAGATTAGATAGTTTTACAATGCAAGAGTTTTCATTACCACTTCTATATTCAATATTAACGACGTTTGTACAAGAATGAGGAAAGCACTGTCTAAGAGTTGCAAGACATTTTGTTAAAGTGAATAAATATTCATTTACGTGTGGTTACCGTGTATGCATAGCCATAATTTCCACTGTCGATAGACCTTTTTCTTTAAGTAGTCAATAATAGTCATCCTGTGCAAACACATTTTCAGTGAATTGCCCGACCTGGATATCAGCGACCAATTGTTTCACCAGGCAATGCTTTTTTTGTATTCGAGCACTCCTACTCATCCCAGCTCATTCTAGACTAACAAACGACACTCTTCGAGAACACTCTCAGATGGCAGGAATCAAAATAAACTGTTCTTTTCCGGCAGAAAATAGGTTTAAGAGTGAATTCCTTAGGTATCACTTTGAGAAGTCTCGCTATGAAACATGAAGTCAGCTCTATCCACACCCATCCATTGCTGCGCCGTCTATCACCATGGACTGAAGTGCATCCTCAGCACAGTCAGTCCAGGTCAAAATACGGCAACTACCACTCCAAGTTGTGCCCTACTCATGTAACATGAAACTTTGTAGTATAAAAGCTCTCCGTACCACCGTCCCAGTGCTCGTCCTTTATTATACTCGATGTTTCCCGCAACCTTGATTTTCGTTCTCAATTCCATCTTGAAACGGTCAAATCTTTATTCTACTATCATCAGTGTTTAATAGAGGTATTCAGGGATGTCCTATATTCCCGAGCCATTTTCTTCTTATCTATCGTGCCAGCCAGAACATGAATTCGCACCAGAGCTATTTCCTCTCATTCAATCAACCACTCCCTCATAATCCATTTCAAATCATCCCAGAAAGAACTGCAATTACTGCCAGATAAGAAATCACGGGTTCATTCGTCCTTCCAGCACCACTTGGTGTCGGCGTCGGTGTCGGTGTCGGCGTCGACGTCGACGACCTCGTCCTATCTCTAATTATCGTGGTCGCGCAGCTGAAGCTTTCCCAGACACGGAGAGTATCGGCCAGCACCTGGTCGCCCTGCTGTTTGACGCACGAGGCGCAGTTCTCGATATACGGACCCAGATATACCTGTACTTGCAGGTGCAAGCCTCGGCGGAGCTGTAGCCACCGCACGAATTGCCAACCTGCCATACGGACCTGCACATCGAGGTGCACGAGGTGATGTTGCTGGAACTGTTGGGAGGCGTGCCGCAGCTGATCCGAGTCTGGTATTGGAGCGCGGCGGTCAGCTCGTAGGCGGTCGCGGACGGGTAGGTCCAGCACATCACGCAGTCGATGATGTCGTTGTCCCACGACGCGTCGAATGTGCAGACGCATTGATTGAGCTGGGCGGACGTGACGCCGTTGCCATCACAACTGCGGAGGACCTTGCTGGCCCGGCTGCATTGAGGGCCAGTAGCACAATCGATGGTAACGCTGATGGCGCGAGTGGAGATGGTGAGGGAAGCGATTAGGAAGAAATTGATATCAGCCCTCATTGAACGAGTCGTCGAGTCGAGACTTTGGTGAGTTACTGTTGGAAATTCGAATGCCCACAGGTACAATGATCTTTGTGCCAAAAGTGATCCGCCATCTACGGATACTGCCTTCCTCATATACTTACTCAGTCCGGTCGTGACATGACCATTTAGATGATCAGTGAGATAACCATCCCATTATTCTGTCTTGGCTGAGACATACAGCACACGACTGCTCAATGGGGATTCGGGAGTGGCTTGAGGCTGAACCTTTGCTATCTAATTTGACAACATGATAAGTTGGTAAGTATACATACATACTTGTCTGCTGAGGGTGGCGATGGCATTAGGGCCAGAAACAGGTCGTGCACAGGCCTCGATCCTGCGGCCTGTCGTTGAGATTTAGACCGGGAGGCACATGGCTCAGTCGGTAGGTTGCAAAAGTTTCTCACTTGAGACTTTAAGAACCTCTGTAGGTGGTTTATCACAGTGACCATTTCCCAAAAATTGCCTCGACCTAGTGGCTGGAAAGGAACACAGGCGACGTTGTTACCCCACAATTCAGCGACAACAAGGTGAGAATATCCATCACCATTGACCCTGCCGGTTCAAACCGCCTTCTAACATCGAACAGGAAAGCTTCGATTGCGAACACCCAAATGATACGCTCTTTCCGAACAAGTGGCCGTCGAACGAAGTCCTTCCTAACTACCAGTCGATTATGGAAGACTTCTTCTTCGACCATGGCGATCTTTGCTTAAAGCTTCTCAAGGTCTTAGCTTCTGTTATGGCATAAGATTAGAAGCTCTTTACCTCCCGCTGCTCAAATAAAGCTAGCACTATCCGCATCAACCACTTCCCTCCTATTGACCGTCAGACACCCTACAACAGCCAAGTTAGCCGTATCTGGCCTCACAATGACTTCGGCATCATTTCTCTAGTCTTTTCGGATATCACTTCTGGCTTGGAATATGAGGATCGTGGCAACCTAGGAACTTTCCTTCCTATGCCATATGAGCCCGATAGGGAGGTAGTAATCATCATCTCAGAGACTCTGCAGCGCTGGACCAATGGCCTGGTTCGAGCTGGTCTGCATCGTGTGACTCGGCTAAGAGATATGGAAGGTGCCGAGGTCCTGGAATGATGGACCTTGGTTTATTTCAACAAAGCTGACAGGCATGTCAACGTTGGCCCGTTGAGGGAGTTTTTGGCTGAGGACAAGCAGCTAGTATATGAGGATTTGAACGCCCTGGAGAATCAGAATTTAAGAAATGCTGCGCATTACCCTCCGCCGCTTGCTGTTACTTACATAATACCAATCAGGTTCTGACAAAGAGAAACCTTGGTAGTGTATTCAAAATGGCCACAGTACTAACTTAGAGCTCTTTATAGAAAATGAGGTTCACTGCGCCCAACCAAGTGTCATTAGCAACGGGGAAACTAGCCTATCAGAAGAGCAATTGATAAGAAATCCATTGAACTCGCATAGGTATACGACATTCGTGAACCTACAAAGAGTAGTGCATGACAACCTCAACAACTGATTTGCAAGAGCTGTCAAGCCTCCCGTAATCATCATTGATTGTGTGGATTTCAATTCGTCAACGATCGTCGTCTTGGCGAAGAAGTAAGGCGACGAAGTGAGGCGAAGAAGCCTTTGGAGCCATCAGTCAAGCCAATAGTTCGCCGAACCTGTAGGCATTGCTCTCTGGTTTCGATACTCATTCTGAAATATGTGACTGAAAGCGTTGAACAGTGAATCCCGCCGAGTAAAAAAAAAAAATGAACAGGCAAATAAGCACAATTTGTAGAAAATAAAAGGGAATTGAATGCCACATCTCGGGCTGTTGAAACAGAGCCAGGGTGATGTGGAGTTTCCACTCAACATACTTCAGGTTTTGTAGATGTCCACGCCATCGTATTTAAATTAGGACGCTCAAACATTATGGTTTTGAGTGCTATTTATCTTTCAGACCTGGGACTTTAAAGAAAACCACCTGCACAGTCATATCATCTCGTAGACGCCGGGAGAATGGGGAGCTGAAGGTGAGCCGGCCTGCTATCAACTCGTGATGATTTCCACCAAGGGAATTGCGCACCAGGTGCACGGCGACGTTGTCATCTTGGATTATCGTTCTCCCCTCCACAAACTTCCAGTTCACTCTTTTCCAAAATTGACCGAAGTCGAACGGTTCATATATTGGCTCCGGTTTGCTGTTTCTCCTCTCAGATGCTCGTGATTCCAGCCATTTCCCCACTAGATCGACTGCCTGCTGATTGGAGAGCGTATCCCACATGCCGTCCGTTGCCATGATTAAAAACGAAGGTTTGCTAGGGTCAATCCTAGTCGTTGTCACAACCGGCTCAGCAGTCAGATATGGCGGCGTTCGAACGTCGTACTTTGGCGTCAGGGGTGCTGGAGCACAAAATCTCAGTTTCAAATCCTGCTGTAATTCTAAACGTCACTTCCAGCGACCATCGCCAAAAGCTCGTGAGACCATCATCCCTGGCACCCGTCCATCTTTAGCTATGTTTTCTTCGCCAGGTTGCTCCTTGTTGAGCCTGACAACCTCTTCTTTGTTGCTGCCAGTCTGATCTACTGACAAAGGTATCGCTTCTCATTTGCCGTCTGGCCTTTTTTGCCCCACAACTGCTCTTGAATCGCCAGTACACCCCACGTGCAGTGTGCTTGTGCCAGAATCATACACGGATAGCAAAGCGCATGAACCAGAATAAGCGGGAACCAATTTCTTCACCTTCTCTTGTAGTGATTATTTGCTCTGAGAGGTATCCAAGACTGTCTTGATAATGGAATCGTCGAGGCTCACGAATCCTTTTATGATAGCGCGCTGAATTAAGTCTTCGGGCACGGATTCTTCGTGTGATGGTGACTTGACTTGGCTCAAGCTGTGTCGCACGAAAGGTAGGAGCTGCTTCTCCAGCAAGTCTGCGGTCTGCCAGCCTGCATGCCCGTCGAAAACAGCCCAAGCCATCCACTGATTGCCGTCATTCCACGGTGAAGGAAGTTTACCATGGGTGAACCGGTCCTCGCACGGGCTATTGGAAGCCAATTGAGTGCCATCGTATCTGGTGACACCGGCAAGGTTTCTGACTAGAAAAGAATATGCTTCTTGCGATATGACACGTGTCACTTGATCTTTGGAAGGACTCGGCTCGACGACCAAGCGCTCAGCTGGCGGACTCTCAAGACGCGGCACATCATCGCGGGTGGTTATCAACCACCAAATGCCTGGTGCACTGACATACTGGCAATCGCAATGTATTTCATCACCTTGTTGATGCTCGAATTCGAAGATGAGCCCTTCGTTGAGTAGGAATTTTTGGTCTGCGTCCGCAAGATTGATGTTGTGGTCACGCGAACTAGACGCATTCAAACCACGCGCAATGCCAGCATCGTTGCTAGGGTGCGACTGAGGGGAGGAAAACCAAAGCAATAACTTCAGGCTGCGTTGCGTCATGAACATATGTCTTCTCCCATTCCTGAGTACAGGCGTAACTTGAAGTTTTCAAGGTCCAAATAGAGTAGAAATCGAGCATGAGGGACTGTCCGGTAGGAATGGTGGTTGGTGGTGGAGTTGACTTAGATGTCGTTTGGTGCGCCGAGGAGGCATCGGAGATGTCAGGTGCGGCAGCGGCAGCGGCAGCGGCTGCGGCAGCGGCAGGAATCAGGAGCAGGATGCAGCTCATTTGGCGCGAATTGGCACGCTAACCCGGATCAGGCATTTTTCGCCAACAGTCTGCAGCAGCCCTGCAAGTACATACACATACATATACCTACATATGCTTTCTTATCCGAGCGGTGTGCGATCCATTCTGCCTACTCTGCTCCCTTACTTTAGAACAACTCAATTCCATTATTTCTCCCTTCCACCAACAGTCTTAGGCAGCGCCGTTGCACAGAGAAATGATGGTAAGTGTGCACGTCTGTCTCACTCTCATTACAGAGCGTTGACAAGCAACCAGGCCACGGCGCGGCCCGAGCTGCTTCCACCAATTGTTCGAGATACGGGTTTGACTGTCCTTCGAGACCCATCAAACAGCATAGCTGAGTATGCTCACCTCCTACGGATACAAAACATGTAAATAATAGTATCCCAGTATCGTATTCGTTCATGGCCTCCAGGGTCATCCACGAAGGACCTGGACTTGTAAAGCGCGGACCAATTTGGTCACCGCCACGGAAAGCTCAGTAGCACCAAAACCATCTTTCTTTCGAGAATTCAGGACGTTGGCATCACGCCGGAGATCTGTTGCCCCAAATGACAGTTCCAAGCCAGAAACGGAGGTCTTTTGGCCTCTTGACTTGCTGCCGGAGGATTGTGCAAATGCACGCATACTCACCTGGGGATATGAGTCGAACATCTCACGGTTCTTCGATGGGCCAGCGAATCAGAACACCATATTTGCGCACGCCAGAGACCTGCTTTATGCATTAGGAAACAAAAGACGGGATTGTGTAAGTTATTAACTTGATCTAATATAGTTTGATTGCTAAAACTGCCACTAGGAGACTCGAAACCTCATATTTGTAGCCCATTCTCTGGGTGGTAAGCCACTCTGACAGTACAGACAAGATCACTGCTAATTAACTAGGTATAATTGTTAAGGATGTAATAGCCTACTCTTGGATTATATAAGTGCCGAAAAGGAGCATCATTAACTAGACTACAGGTCCTCCGTCGTGCTGCAGATGAGCAAGATCACAGTTTGGTCAACATCTTTAAGGCTGCAACGGCTGTCTTGTTCCTTGGAACCCCACACCGCGGTAGTAGTAAAGCGGAGACTGGGGAGATGCTACGAAAGATTGCTCATGCATCTGGTTTCAATACCAATGACCGAAATATACGAGCACTTCATATCAACAGCCCCGAACTCGAGATAGTGCACGAGGGATTCATGAAGTTGTTTCAGCGTAACCCTAGACCCTTTGAAGTCTGTACCTTCCAAGAAGCTCAAGGATTAGCTGGAGTCAGTTATTTTAAACTTGGGGAGAAGGTTTGTTGATGGGCGTCGACCATGCAAGACTAAACTGACCAAATTGTAGGTGGTAGATGATGTGTCATCCTCATTTACGGGGACAGAACGCTGTCAAACTATCAACGCGAATCATATGAATATGTGTCGATTCGATAGTAAGCTTGATGCGGGCTATGAGAAAGTGGTTGGCGAGCTTAAAAACTTGCTGTCCATGATAGCTGTGGAGAGGAACAAGGGGAGCGGAGACATCGGATGCACATCACCAACCATGTCTTCGGTTGATTGTACGTAGATAATTCCCTTTATGACATAATCTATAACTAAACGTTTAGCCTTAAATGACGTTGAGAAACTCTGCATAAGGCTATTCAACACATCAGATGCCGCCGAGTATAAGTCTATTCTTTCTACTCGAGTAGAAGGGACGTGTCAGTGGATCTTATCTGATCCGCAATATTTGTGCTGGTATTCTGAAGAGAAACCTTGTCTGCTATGGATCAGTGGCCATCCGGGAAGTGGAAAGACGACCCTGTCCGCCTACCTATTAGAATATCTAAGCGTGAATAGACCACCCGGCCTGCAACACACGGTGTGCGGATTTTTTTGCGACGAGAAGATAGAGAGCCAGCGGGATGGGAAGGCGATCCTGCGGAGTTTAATCTATCAAATCTTGACGACACAGCGGAAGCTCATCAGGCATGTGAGGATGGCTTATGACATACAGGGCCCTCATTTGGTGGACAATTTTAACGAGTTATGGAGAATCTTCAGGGCAATCATTGCTGACAAAAGGTCAGGCTCAATAAGCATCATCATTGATGCAATTGACGAATGCGAAGAGAGCACAAGGGCTAAATTACTCGTGGGCATTGCCACACTTATTCGGGAAGCTCAATCGACGACAAGTTCAGGTCCCCATTGCATAAAGTTTCTGCTTACAAGTCGGCCATTGATCAGTCGGCACTACCCCTTAAGTCATTTACAGATAGAAGACCTAGATCAGAACACGGTCCAGGATCTCCGACTCGTCATTCAACGCAAGATTGAAGAGATTGCTCGAAGAACAAATTGCAGACCTGAGACCAGGACATATCTAGAAAACACGTTGTATTCGAAAGCTGATCGGACGTTCCTGTGGGTGGCCCTTGTCCTTCGACTCATGGAGAAAACCCCACTTGCGTCACAAAAGGATTTTCAACGCATTGTCGAGGACTTGCCCAAGGGCCTGGCAGCCACCTATGAGCGCTTTCTCTACAATATACCTACCAAGTATCAGGAAGTTGCCGCCATGTTGTTGCACTTCATTGCTGGCAGCATAAGACCCCTTTCTCTCGATGAAGTCCGAATCCTACTTGCGCTTAAAGACCCACAACAGAGTATTGCTTCAATAGAAGTGGATTCTCAGCCAAATATCCAGGAGACTATAGAAACCATTTTAGGCCCTTTGATTCGCATTTCAGAAGGCCGGGTATACTTCGTCCACCAGACCGCGAAAGACTTCCTCAACAGCCTTTATAAACAACCGGACCATCCACTATCGAAGGCGTATGGCATTGACCAGATAAATGCAGATCTACTTCTCGCTAGATCTTGTATATCATACCTTCTCCTTAATGACTTCAGCGTGGATAGTTTTGCTGAAGATCAAGGCGGCACCCAAGACTCGCCTTGCTCTCTCCTGCGGACTTCTGAGGATGAGGGTCTCGACGATATTTGGGACGAACTGGATCTCCGCGATAACATGTTCTTGAGGGACCCCGATGTCGCAGACTCTGAGCGCTGCAGTCTCATCGCTAAAAAATATGCATTCTTCGACTACTCTGCGGTACATTGGACGAGGCATTTTGCATTATGTAGCACTATTTGCTCTGAGGATCTGCAGCAGTCAGCACTGGAATTATTGCAGAGCAATACCAATAAGTTTTCGAACTGGTTCCGATATTATTGGTGTCAGCGTGAAATGGACTTGGCTTTTCCGACCACTTTCGATCCATTTATCACAGCGTGCTTTTTCGGCCACCTCACAACTGTTGAATTCCTGACAGATATTGAAGCTCCTATAGATGTGGACATGGCAACCCGTGGCCTGTTTTGGGCGTCATATAAGGGGCATCCTCGAGTCGTTTCTCGTTTACTTCATCAAGATACTCCAGCAAACCGGGAAATAGTCGATCATCAGACCTCGCTAATCGTGGCTGCACGCTTTGATCACCTTTACGTAGTGCAACTCCTCCTAGAAACTAAAGGAATTAACGTTAACGGCGAAGGGAAATACGGCCGAACAGCACTCTCCATGGCTGCTGGGAATGGACATCTTGCTATCGTAGAACGTCTCTTGAGCCACGAAACAATACAACCTGATGTGCCAGATTCTAGCGGATGGACACCCATCTTCTGGGCCGTTGGTGGCAAATATTTGGAGATTGTTCGCAGACTTTCTACTAATAAAGGGGTTAACATTAATCACACTGACAATAAGGGCCGAAACGTTCTTTCCTGGGCAGCAGAAGCCGGTGAAGCTGATATTGTCAAGTTTTTCTTAACCCAAAATGGCATTAACGTCCAGCAGAGAGACCGGGGTGGCCGGACAGCCTTGTCTTGGGCTGCGGAGGGTGGAAACATTGACATAGTCTCGATGCTGAGACGGAGTAAACGCATCAATATCTCTAGCAAAGATAACGAAGGGCGCAATGCAATCTCATGGGCTGCCTCGGGTGGGCGTCACGATGTAGTGGAATATCTGCTCAAGCACGATCCGACAGGGGCTGACAAGGAGGACGAGAATGGTTGGACACCTCTTGCGTGGGCGCTAGATAAAGATTCCGTCGACACCATTCAGGTGCTATTATCATCAAGGGTAGTAGATCCTAATCACGAAGACAAGAACGGACGGACTCCACTATCATGGGCTGCGGGATATGGATATGTGGACGTCGTCAAGAAGATAATGAACACTGAGGGTGTCATAGTCGATGCACAAGACAATGAAGGCCGGACAGCATTAGAATGGGCGAAAATTAACAATTTCAGCGAAGTGGCGGAGATGCTAGAGGGTATTGAGAACTAGCTAAATCAAAGACTACCTTCGATCCTTGTATAAGGCTTTGGACATGCAGAGTAAATCCATTTAAATCCATATCTCAGATAGCATCTATTTCAAGAATCAAACTTGAAGACAGACGTCGAGAGCCTGCAAAAGCGTCATGACGCTCTTTCCTTCGTCATTCTTTACCCAGCCTTTATACCATGAGCATTTAGGTGATGCCTCGAGTAAATTGTCTCCGTAATGGGCGGTGACAGGGATGATTGGAATGCTACAGTGGCACCGAGTAAGCAAATATCTTAGAGTGACTAGGCGCGCATCGCGTACTTGTCCACATCCACCTCCAAGCTTATCAGCTGATCTTTAAGGTCGTGAAGAAACGTATTAAACTTCTCATTTGACCACTCAATTGAGTCCCTACTTAGTTAGCATAGAAGCGTATTAGGGTAGTTCCATACATTTTATTAATTAGGACAATCAGACGCTTAGTCTCCCGCAACGTGCTGGACAGTTCGCTGTCCTGGTATCTCAGCAGAGCATCAGGTGAAACGACTAGAATAACGCAGTCCTGGTCGTCATTCGGTTGATCTGATACCAAATTAACACCATCTACCTTCCTAAACAACAAATTCTTACCTGTCACAGTGACATGATAGTTTGGAGTGTCGAAATGCGCAGAACCATGAAGGCTTTTCAACTTCCTCCACGCCATATCGGGTGTGGCGATTCTTTCTTGCTGGAACATCCCCATGGTGAGGACATCAATCCCTCCATACTGCAGTGCCGTCAGTGGCAAAGCTATAAAATGGATGGTAGACAAAATCAACAAACCTTGAAGAGAATACTACCTATCAGCGTTGCCTTTCCTGCGCCCCGTGGACCGATGACCGCAATATTCCTATCGCGCGAACTTCTAATGCAGGTCAAAACACGACTCTCATGAGCCAACATATCCTGCTACATACGTCATATTCACTGCGTTTCTTCTGCTTGGCTAATCGGGATGTTTTAGCACTGGAAAGAGGCCATTCATTGAACTCGGGTCGTGAAGGTGTCAGGTTGGCAAATCCATTTGTCGCACGCCTAAGCGAGTTGATAAAACGTCACGTGCCACTTACCCCTTTCGTAAGCGGATCAATGATGCTCTCCTCCAATTCTTCCTTGTTGTTACTGAACCACAACAGCTTTCTTCTTTTCACAAGATCTAGTGTTTCGGTTCTAACGAACGATGTAGTGTCGTCCATGTTTCTGTCAGATGAGATATCAACATTAGGATAGTCTCTTAGATGGCAAATTATATCTTGATCACACTATTCGCAGTTCGGACGTCTCATTGCCCTCATGGTCGTAAATAGCCTTGAATAGCTAGCTGGTCATGATCCGTCCCTAGATATCGATAGGTCTCGCCCATCCGCAACATGTTCCGAACCATTAGAGAAAGGAACCCTTTAATATCAACACCATCCCTGAGATAATTCGTCTTCAACTTCTGCAAAGCATGAAGCAGTACTAGCGGGGGCTTATCAAGTGAGCCAGTCCGCTGAAATTCGCCAGCCTTTTCTGTCTTTCCAAAATCCCACTGCACCACCCCGCCATGCCTGTAGGTTGGCTTACGATGACATCCCCAAGACGTATATCAACCTTCTTCCTCCAGACATCTCCACCAACGCCGACCATGAGGCCGAGCTTGATTAGAAAGCTGCGTCGCATATTATTTGCGACAATAGCTGCTGGACCATTCCCCATCATGCCAGCGGGAAGGCAAGCGATGACAACGCTGTGAACACCAATCTGGCCCAGGATATAGTCATTGTAGTCGCTATTTTTATTTCTTTAATTTAGGGTGAGATTCATCTAGCATCGCCACCATAGCGGCTTTCTCTGTAGCTAAAGCACATACGATTCCATTTTGACAGCCTTCGTGCATTCGAGAAGGATGCGCCATCGCAGCGGTGACGAGGCTGCCGCTGGTAACGCCGTTGCGGCTGCTTGGTTAAAGACACGAATTCTGAGAAGTCGTTAGGTTCGCACTTCAATGCATTGAGCGGATGCCTTGCTGTTCGACTGCGATTTGGTCTTCATGGCCTGCAGATCAGGGGCAGGAGGCTTCAAAACTATGGTTTTCAGCTCTCTTGCTGTACATGCCGAACGCGTAGGCCAGAGTGCTCGTCCCAAGATTTTGTGTAAGGCGCGTGAGACAATCCAATAAGCCTCTCGCTCAGCCTTGTTCAAATACCCACAAAACTCAGTCTCAGGCGCGACAGCACAGACTCTCTGATGGCGGCTTCACCAACTTATTTATCTCTATCCGGATGTTATTGCATTCTGGAGCCCCAAGCTTGGCTCCGTCCACCGTTCATGCCAGCCAAAGCCACCCAAGCTCGAGTCATCGTCCTGCCAAAATCACCCAAACCCCCTTTCATTCGACCATCTTAATGGCACTGGCACAATGATGTAGCTATGGGCAGCCTGTGAAGCTCAGTTACTGCCACTTTTCCAAGAAACAGTGGCCATTTGAACTACGGAAACATGTTTGCTTAGGGCGGCGATGGTACTTAAGACCAGAAGCCGATTTTGTGGAGGCTGGGACGGACTCTAGGAACCCCGTTATCAAAGCCAGCCATCAACATTTGGTAGACTAGGTCCAGAATTTGGGACGAAAAACGGCACAGTCGCCACTGTTCTTGTTTTTTATTATTAAGCTCTACATCATAAAGTCTTTGATGGTCTAACGGTCATGATTTCCGCTTGTCACTCGACAAACCGCGGGAGACCGGGGTTCGACTCCCCGTCAGAGAGTAAGGGTCTGTTGCAGACATCTCTCTGAGCTCATGCTCAGAAATCAATTTTTGACTTTTTCTTTTTGGCGCTTATGGGCCATGCGTTCTTGAGGAAGCGAAACTTTTGCGGGGATGGATGGGATGGGGGGCGTCACGTGGACACATAATCGTTGGTTTCGACAAACTGCACTCATACAGACCCCGTTGCGCCGATGTTAAGGCCTGAGGCAATAAATATGCAGCACTCTAGCAAAATACAATGCATCCATCATTCTAGTTTCCGCGAAACTACTTCCCAACTTAACTAATTCCAAGACATGTGTATGTTAGTGGAAGAAGAAGAAGCAATGCCTTTTGAACAAATAAAGTTTGAGGCATCACTAGCAAATCTAACTTTGACCGGTCAAGTTTACAAGGTCACCATCGGATCTAAGATGTACGTAGTAAAATTGGTGAGTGCTTCACGGCTGGTGTTGATCAACCTAACAAGAATTCCAATTCGAACCCTATAGCATAGACACTAAGGATATTGACCGCGTTCGCCTACGATCATATAATCTATCAGATACTGAACTAGAAGCCCGCTTCGATCCGTGGAGGCGAGAGATGCGCGTTTATCAACTACATTCAAGGTCCAAGCAACTTCTTTCCTAAATATTATGGGACAACAAAGCTAAGATGGTCAATATGTCCTCGTGCGTGGCGTTCTGCTCATCACAATACAGATGATGTCCCCATCGTCGTTCTCGAACTACTCGATGGGACAGAGGTACACAACGAACAGTACGATCTACGAATCAGTGATTCGACACGCCAAAATGCACAAGGGCTTTATAATGATGGACTCGACGCCGAGTATGTTCACGTCTATGTACACTGCATGGAAAAGATTGAAGTATTACATGGTGCAAGGGTCATTCATGGAGACATCAAGCCGGACATATTTATGAACAGCGCATCGGTCATATGCGATTTTAGCAGGTCATGGTCCTGGGATGAGGACAACGACGAGCCATGCATTGACCCATTTAGTCAACGTCGAGGTCCAAGAAGCTTTGAGACACGCAGGAAAGGTGAACGAGAATGGCTACAGAAGTTGGTGATAAGGTGAGGACCACAACTTACACTGATCTTAGAGGCTAATGTAAGCCAGTGAGCATAACGAGAATGGAAAGGAGCTTCATGGCTGTGTCCCATCTTGGCGAGGTTGTTTACCGTGCCAGCAAACCACGAATGATATTATTTCGCCAACAGGTTTAATGCAGGGGGGCGGAGCGAGCAATGATGGATCAGAGGAGTGGAAGAGATAGATTTTCACGAGATGTGAAGATCAAAGAGGTTGTGATTAACCACCTGCTCTAATTGACATCTGTAAGCTACACCGACGGCGCGAGCAATTCGCATTACGATCGATCACATTTGGAGTGTCGAATGACCTCCGCCTGATCCCGCTCCCGAACCCGGTCCATAGCCGCAGCCGCTTTGTGAGGGCCCAAGGAAGCACCACAGAGTTTGAATACGTGCTTGTATAACACTCCTACCGCAGCCATGTTTTTGTTGTGCTCGCAAATATCTCTGCTTCGACTTTCTCTATTGCGACCTGTGGCAAACAACGGTCGAAATAAAAACATCTGTGGTTGGAGCTGAGTTGAACCTCAAGTATGGCTGAGACGGCGTGGGATGGCCGCCAACCAGAAGTGGTCCATCTTCCAGACCAGCACACAATTAGGCACCACACAAGACAACACAAACACCTTCAATATGCGCTCGACGGAGATGCATCATCAGTTTACTCAGTTATATTATTTAACTAATGGGACGTGTTATTCTTGTATTTTCTTTTGGTGACATTATCGCAGGAGCAACTCTAAGCCCATCGCTACGGCTCGAGGCAGGGACCGTAACATCAAATCCCTCTGCTTATAGATGGAAGGCTGAGACGGGTCTTGATAGTGCAGAACAGGGAAGTTCCCGGCTTCACCAAGCTGCTGCATCAGCAGACAATAGAGCCTTGTGCGTTAAACGGCATGAGCTGAGCAAAAGCTCAAAGCCCAAAATGAGGCTAGCAATCAATCTGCTACCACGTTCAATTCCTCACATGTTAATTCTATGCTTTATCTCAACTTCTGCTTCTACTACATCCTAATCCTAATGTTCGTCACCTTTTCCATTTTCATGAAGCAAGCTGTTAGCTCGCCCATTAGTGTTAAAAACAGCCCCGTATACTTCTTGTTACCCTCAAACTAAGATAAGCCAACAACTCATTAATATAGTAGATGCATTTGCATTAATTGCGATACTATAGGATTTATAGTATAAGTAGCATCTTATAAAGTGTTTCAACTTGCTTAGACATTTCAACTTGCTTGGACCAACTGTACCCAAGTACAGTTTGTGGAAAGTAACGATTACGGTTAATTGCGCAAGAAGAAGAGAATATGATTACTATCCTACACTGATCTTACTCCTCAATGTCGAATCAACCACGGGTATCTCTTGCCAAAGGAGATATGCAAGCCAGCAATTAAAATTAAAATAACCACAAACGCCGGTAGTTCCGGGAACAGCTACGAACCCCCCCCCCCAATTGTGAATAGCCCTGAAGCACGCAAAACAATGCAAAAGTATGCCCGAAAGCCTGCTGGCCACCAATCTTTCGCAGATGCTTCCTTCAAAGAGGTAGAGACATCTGCTCATCATCGCCCAACGGGTCACAAATCGTCTCGTCGATACTAGCCGGTTTGACAAATCCCGCGCTAAGATTCATGCTCCAGGCATGCCTCGCTGCGGCCTCCCTCGCGTCGAGGCTCTCAAGCACGCTATCCACGGCCCAAACCAGCGTCTCCTCCATTCCGGCATCAGAGTTCATGCGCGCAACCACGCCGAACTCCTTTGCCAACCCGCTCACAGCCGGTGTGGGCAATGCCAGATCTAAGATCCAGGCGTGCTCAGCGAGGAACGCCGGCCAGGCGACCCCGTCGAAGTACGACTCGGAGCGCCAGCCCATCCACGGCTCGCGCTCCGAGTCAGCGTATGATCGGCGTCCGAATCGACGTTTTCTGCTGGCCTCCTTGATCGCATATAGGAAGAGCTTGGCGTCGAAGGAGCCGATTAGCTGGCCGTTGATGCGGCTGTCTGCATGAGGATCTGCAAGCAGAAGGAAACCTTCAACGAATGCGACGCCGTGGAGTCTGCCACCCGTGACTGCACGGCCAGGAAACTTGGCCAGGCAGTTGAGGGCGGAGGTTGAGAGCGCCCAGGCCTTCACCTTGTTGCGCAGCTCAGCGATGATGTCGGGAGAGACGAGAGAAAGCGCGTGTATTTTGTCGGCTTCCTTTGCAGCGGCGCGCGTCTCGGCATCGGCGTTCTTGGGTGGCGGATTGAAGGGGTTGAAGTCAGTCGGGGCGCGGTTTTCGTCGGAGGTACGAGCAAATATGAGCGCCCGCGTGAAGACGGCCCAGTTGACCACGTCGCGTGTGTCCCGGTCTTCGCCGCTCCTGATCGTGCAGAGGAGATTGTGGAGGGTGGGCTGGCGTTGTGTCCGGTTGCTGGATCCGGAAGGGTTGGATTCGGCGAGGGTCTGTTTGTAGGCGTCGATGAGCGCTTGATGACCCGCCTGGTTGAGAGACATCTCGGCGCTGATGCTGTTGCCCATGCGCATGCTGGTGAGCGTGCTCATGATGGCCACGTCGCCCGGAAGGCGATCTACCTGACTGTATTCGATCCATCGCGTTATGGGTGCGCCTTGGCGTCCAGATGGGTGAAAGAAGGCGTCCTGGTGGACGATTGTCGAGGTCAACCCGCTGGACTGATTGGCCATATGATTGGCGAAGACCTCATAGAGGAGGTAAGAGAGTGTTGTTTTGCCGCTTGATGTAGGTCCGGCGATTGCGATCATGAGGCGCGGAATGGGTTCTTTGAACTCAGAGTTCATGATTGCGGTGGTGATGTGTTGGTTGAGTGTCGCTGAAGGTGTGTTGCAAAGTTGATCTGATTCCCGGCAGCTCTTGGAACGAATTGGGTGTTTAAATACTCGTGCGGCGAAAGCGAATACACTGCGCTGTGATTCAACACGTCCGAGTCCGCAGTGAATCCCCCAAATATTCTACTTTGAAACCCCCTATTTGCCCCCGAGATTTCCAGCACCTGTGAGCCATCGAGGCTCAACCACGGGATCCGAATCGGCTCCATCTCCGCCTACGGAGGGGAAGGATGGGACATGGAAACCCGGACAGAGCCCGCAGCGAGGCTAGCTGGACTGAGGCTCTCATGACGACTGATGCCGTTGTCGAGGCATCTAGTGCTGCTGCCAACCATTGGGACCCCGTTGTCGTTGATTGTGCCAGGGTGTGCCATGTTTGGCAATACGCGCCTCAGCATCAATGGTGGAGCCGTCGAGGATGATTCATTCCTATTTCCTTCGGGGGCAGTATCGGAATTGTTGAATCTTGGACTCTGCCAAAATCAACTGGCAGACTGGATTTCTGGAAAGGCCCAGAATTTGGCTCAAGGCAGGTGCTTTATCATGTGCATCTGCCTATCCTTAGAGCACTTGTCTCGCATCCCCTATATTAAAGCACCCATAGGTTGGATAGTCTTATTTCAACAGGGATCATGGGGATTGCTGTCATATCGAGGTGTGGACGGGGTGATTCTCGGGGTCAAGCAGAACTAGGAGCGAGATAATGGTGATGGTGGTGCTGAACCTCTGAATGTTGAGGCCATTGAGGAGGTGATGGTGATCCCGAGGAGGTCTGTCGATGCTGTGATTATGCTATGCTCATGAAGCCGAAAATAAATCGTTGAGATGGAGAATAAAATCAGCTGTGCCTAATGAGTTCATCCTGAGGGTAAAATAAGCGAGAAATCTAAGATCGCAGTGCTATTGGCCCTTAATTATGATCCGGAAGGTTCGCTGTTGCTCATCAAGCAACGCCGAGATGAGGAGGATTGACTCAACAAACGAGCCCAACTCGTGCCAGATTAAACAAAGACGAACATGCCACCAATACACAGTAAAGGGCCATGAACCCAGGTAGAGAAAAGTAGTCATATTCTCTAAACCTTATGTAGAAGCTGTTGCTCCCCCTATCCTCCGGACCTAAGACCCCCATGCTGACACCGTTCCAGTCCTACCATCAGTCATAGCCGGAATGACGACGCAATTACGCCCCTCTCGGAGGCTCAGTATCCACCACTTACACCATGTGGCCATTCGCTCTGTCTCTGTCCTCTCTATCTCTGGCCTCTTTATCTCTGGCCTCTTTATCTCTGGCCTCTCCATCTCTGGCCTCTTGCTCTCTAGCCTCTCTAGCCTCTCTGTATCTGGCGTCGATTTCTCTGATGGCGGCCTGCCTGTCCCGCGTCATCGTCCGCATCTCATGGTTCTCAAGCTCCTTCTGCTTCGCGCAACTGAGGAAGATACGATTGGCGAGGCCAAAGAGGAAGAAGAGAACAGCGATCGAGACCCCAACCACGATGAAAAAAACAGCTTGACCGATACGGGCTCCCATTTTGGCTCGGAGGCGGGACAAAAGCAACGGGTCGTGTTGCCTAAAGATGACGGAGATAGGTGCTGGTGTGAGGATTGTGGAGGAGGAGAAGAGGCCGGTGCTTTCCGTGAAACAGAGGGCAAGATGATGGTCGAAGGTGTGATGGTCGGTTGGTCCCACAGGAAACTTTGAGGTTTTGCAATGCTGCATGGCGACTGTCAGTGTTGACATCAAAAGGAAGAAGCTATCGCTGGTATCGGCGTCAACTTACGAGCTCCGAAGAAAAAGAGTGCTTGATGTCACTGGTCTTGAAGATTCTGGCTTGTGCTGCATGGCGGTTGTCAGTGATGACATCAAAAGCAAGAGATTGATGGTATGGATGTCCACGTACAATCGCTGAGGCAGAACACAGAGACGAAGGATCTTCTGGACGAAGAAGTTGATGACGACGTTGTTGATAATGTTGGTGGCTTTGATCGGAACAAATATTCTTGTCTTTGATGACGAAGTTGGCAGAAGAAAGAAGACAAAGAGTACCTATTCAGATGGATAGCAGTTACGTGAACGCTATGGAAGAAGGATTGAAAGTCTATTAGGTGAGACGCCAGAATTGCTGGAGTTTAGTTGGCAACAATTTTGGGAATATTGTCGCGTACTAGCGTGTTTTGATTCACGAGTCGTGACCACACACTGGGAAAATCAAAAGGTCAAACGTTTAAGCGGGGGTGCTGGGGTTTCCGGAAGATGGGAGAAGGGAGAAGGAATCGATCGGGCAATGGCGCGGAGGAGCGCAGATGCAGTGGATAAGAGTGGCGATACGCAGGAATAGCGGTATCATTGATCGTTTGATCATGAGGATGGTAAGTAATTGCAGTGTTCTTCGCCTCGGCACTCACACTCGTGCGATGATATGAGAGCGGGAGATGGGAGCAGACGGCCTTCCTAAAACAGGCCGTGCTCTGATATCTACTTTCTAGATGGAATCGCCGATTATGAAAGAGTTGTCACTATCATCAAGCGAAAGTGATGACTTTGTCGAATGCTGCCTCAGAAGAGGTCATCGCGGCCACGGTGACAACTGCTTTGGACAACAGAGATGGCGGGGAAGCTATTCATGAAGGGTATAGTAGGCTGTACTACTTGATGTCGGGCCATAACACTTGAGATGCCCTAATTATCACTGATATTAAAAGAGAACTTATGGGGGATTCTCCATACTGATAAACATCTAGTCGAACTCGCAATCACTTGAGAAATGGGTCGAAACCGTTGACAGCGACCTCATCAGCCATCCAGATAGACCAGCAGCTCTAGCAAGGACAACATAACACAGATATCAAATCGATGCTGCCAAAATCCACCATTTCCTCTGTGCAAGAAGCCATTCTGAGCAGTGCAACGACGTCGCACTCCAGCCTAGAGCTTCATGAGACTCGCACGAAGTGACTGAGGCCAAATGTTCACGTTGACATTCATAAAATCGATCCCGCATCCAAAGCGAATGGGCAAATGGGGAGTTTCGCTCATCAATATGGAAACTCTGCGAAATCACAAACCACAATAACAGATATCGTTGAAGCAGTTGTGGTGAATAGCGTCAAGACAATGTTGAAGGGAGGTAAGATTGACAAAGTTCGAAGAGCCAAAGAGCGCCATCAAGATGCAAGTGTGCGTTTTTGAGAGTCATGCAGCTGCATCTTGGAAATAGGTAAGTCCACAGCATGCTTGAGGAAGGTTGCTGAAGCTGGTGTATGATAGATGGATGGCTGGTACTACCACATCCAAACAATGGACTTTACATTTCATTTCTCACGACAGAAAACCCCATTTTGGCGCATCGAAAACGCCACAGTTATATTCAGATGACAGATTGAACGAGACTGACACTTGCAGAACTTACTGTCTTCCCATCTTTCGACATCAGTGCAGCAGGGTGGGCTCAGCATCCAGAGATTTATAGTCTGGTAATGGCAGACAGGATGCGGAAATAGACATAAGTTCAAATCGCTTCTCCATCTCACGACTTTTCATGCCCATTCTCAGCTCTCTTAAATCGGCTGTCGAAAGCAGAGGAAGCCAAAGCATAGAAGATCAGATCATGAGTGGTGGGGGAGAAAATATCTTTCCCAAATACGCTCAGCCAATGGTAAATATATGAAGCATCAACGAGACTTCAATTATATATGATATATATGCGAATGCTGAAGATGAATAGCGATGGGGGAGGACATGTCTGAAGACGATGTGGAATAGATGTCGTCGAAATTAGGTGATGTGAAACAAACTGTTTACATAATCGATAATAAAGTCACGTGATTACACGCAGTTCCCAAACCGCCATGCTTGATTTGAAATATGATGTATTCTACCGAGGTATGCTCTCTGACAGAAATTCAAGATGCATACCATACCTTCTCGAGAACTTTGGAGTAGAGTAGTCGAGAGCACGGTCACGTTCTAACGAATGCAACTCTACGACCATGCATCTCCGAATGTGGGTTATCGACAGGCGCCAAGCGAGAAGCGACAGGATGCCACCACGACCACCACGACCACCAAACTCCGACTCTCCACTCAGATTATGTGCCAATTGTCACAAACTTTTAAGTCGTCAAAATTCATGATGAATGGTTTGTCGTCTCATTTCAATGCTATGTGATGCTTGGAGAAGCATAGCAAGCATACGAGGCGCTTTTTCGTCGTTTAGGGCTCGAAAAACGTGCTTAGATGGCTTTGATGGCGCCAACTAGTTTCGGATTTCAGAGGCGTGGATTCTCTGTGCCTTCAGCCACCGATTTCGTCATGTCGTTTTTCTAGGAGATGATGGGTTTGAAGGTGTTGATGAGAAACATAAAGTAACTCTGTTCGCGCCTTCTGCATGTTTCTGGACCACAACCACCTCGTGAGCATTATCTCCTATTTCTGTATCAGCACCTTATCCTACATACAGGAACTATCTTGCAATGGGTTCCAAATGGTGGTCTCCGGACTGGATCCATGACAAAGGGCTCCGAACGCTCTATTTTCTGCTTCTGATTCCACTCTTGAGCAGTTCTTATCAGGGATTCGATGGCATGATTATGAACGGTTTGCAGATCTTACCTTCATGGCAGGATGGTATGTCAATCCAGTTCCAAACAAACTTGGGACTTACAAGTTCTGTCTTCTGTTTAACTTTTTGCTGATAATGAACTTCCGTCCACAGAGTTTGACCACCCCCAGGGTCCTGTTTTGGGCCTGCTCAACTCCATCCAGACGGTTGGAGCAATGGTCGCCCTCCCTTTTATTACCTGGGCGGTAGACACATGGGGGCGTCGCTGGGGTATCGTGTTTGGCGCCTCCTGGACCATTGTTGGTGCTATTCTGCAAGCCTCCGCCAAAGACATCCCGCAATTTGTCATCGCACGACTTTTGATCGGTTGGGGTCTGGCATATACCGTCGTTGGCTCCCCGTTGTTGCTGGTCGAGCTCGGAGCCCCCAAACATCGCGGCGCCATCATTTCCTATTTCGGAACTACGTGGTTTACAGGCGCAATTGTCGCCGCATGGGTCACGTTCGGCACCAGGAACATCCAGAGCACTTGGTCTTGGAGAATCCCCAGCTTGCTGCAGGCTATTCCGGCCGCGTTTCAGATTGTTGGCATCTTCTTTGTCCCGGAGAGTCCTCGATGGCTGATCTCCAAAGGACGTGGGGCCGAGGCAAAGGCCATTCTGACGAAGTATCATGCGAATGGCGCTGAGAACAACGCTTTGGTTGAACTGGAGGTCGGCGAGATAAAGGAAGCTATAATTGCTGATACAAACTATAAGGCCAAGAGTGGCTGGCTAGATTTAGTCAAAACTGCGCCAAACCGTAGAAGACTTTTGCTTGTGTTCTTCTGTGGAGTCTTCATCGAGGTAATTCTCCCCAGACCGCTGATATCCCTCTCTCAATGTCTAATACATTACAGATATCTGGCAATGGCCTCGTTCAATACTATTTGCATTCGGTCCTCAACAGTATCGGTATAACCGGCACAACCGAGCAAACGACGATTAACGGATGTCTTTCAATCTACAACTTTGTTATTGCAGTTTTTGCCTCGCTATATATTGAGAAGATCGGCCGCCGCCCTCTGTTTATCATCTCTACCGCGGGAATGCTAATTTCATTTATCCTTTGGACGGCATTTGCAGCATGTAAGTATCCAACACTGATTCAAAGCGCCGGATATAGTATCCAGAGGCAATTGCTAATTCTATTACTCTAGTGTACACCACACACGGAACCAATAACTATGCTATCGGAGTCCTTGTCGCAATCTTCCTCTGCCACGGTTTCTATGACCTCGGCTGGACTCCCTTGTATTCTTATGGGAGCGAGCTGCTGCCGTATGAGATCCGAGCTCGCGGCATAACATTCCAAACCGGTGTCCTTCACGCCTTCGGTTTCTTCGGCACCTTTGTCAATCCCATCGGCCTCCAGAACTGCGGCTGGAAGTACTACATTGCCTATATCGTGTACACTTTCCTTGAGGTATGCTTCCCCTCGTTTTCTCGTCCTGTTATATCGCACTGACAAACTCTGTCGCACAGCTTCTCTTCGTCTGGTACTTCATCGTCGAAACCCGCGGCTACACTCTGGAGGAGATCTATCTCATCTTCGACACTCCCGGCCTTACATGGAAACAGCGCCGCAATATGCGCGCACCGAGGGTTCTTGGAGATTTCCCAGCAGATGAGAAAGCTGGCGATGTCACACCTCCCGAGAAGGCCGTCCCGGTCGTATCCGAGAAAAGTGTCGGTGAGGACGGCTCGGTGGAAAGGCAATAGTGGGGATGTGTTGGGTCACCTGGAAGAGGGCAAGACTGAAAATCTGTCCCGAATCAAAGAGTGTAGAGATCTCATGTTTCCTTAGACCTTACCACAGGCGCGTTCTCTCTTGTCTCTGAGATTCTGTGATGTGGGCGGTGCGTGGCCGCATCTGACCTTAGAACCAAGCTTCAATAGTAATCAATCAGAATGAATGTGGCACTAATCACATATTGTAATATCTTGAAAACCTTGCACTCTTTCTCTTTCCATAAAGTCTCTCATTAGTAGGCTGTTGGACAGAGGCCCAAATAACGAGGCGTTTCCTCAGGAACTCTACTTTCTTCTGTAAGGAATAGAGATTGTTCAATTGTACCTGTTGTCTCGCTGCAAAATTGACTATTACTTTAGCAATATCTACATATGCGCTTTCCTCACTCACTACCTACAGACAGACAATGAAATAACTTTTTATATGCATCCTCACTGCCTCTCCTTAGTCTTTACCCTCTATCGATTCTCCGCCTCCTTCTTCCGTGGCTGAACCGCCACAGCATTTTTCGCATAACCGAAGCTCCCGCAAAGTCCATCAACGACATACCCTCCGGCCTAAAGAGTTTTATCGGAACCCCAACAGTCGTTAGTCTCACATTAATTCTCGCCCTCCACCAAGGCTTTCTCCTTTACCAGGTGCTATAGTCCCAACTTATTCACAGCATTTACTTATAGCTAGTTGAGCATATAAGATGTGCAAAGGTAGCAACAACTAGTATACATTTATACGCAATGGAGAACAGTGCAGATTCAATATAAGAGCTTCCTATTTTAAACCCCAAAAGCTGAATAGAGAATTGGAATATGAGATGAGGTAGCACGATGGGAATTAGCCCATTTACAGCGCCAGCATGCGTATAATCTCATTAAATCTAAGGACTCTACTCGTGTATTAAAATATCTGTGGGACTCTCACAAATATTCGAAGGGAGAGTCCTCCGATGTTAGTGGGCTAATTGACATCCCTAGCAATGGCCTTTGGGTCTCTGATGATGATGAGAAACTGGACGGGCAATGGGCAAGGTCGCCAGGATGATCAGATGAAAACAGTATGGCACATGTTAGGTGTTGACGAAGACGAGGATGAAAGTGGCATTCTGTCAAATATGGTAATTTAGGTGGCACGGCTGTTATTTTCGCTTGATTTATCACATTATCCAAACTATAGAATGCATCTATGAACATTTGAGAATTGAAACAGAAGGTCAAAGAATAGGCATACTTGTGGCTTGTTTCATGCACCTGCTGGAGCAACCCAAATCTGGCAGAACCGTCTAAAACCCCCAACGAACGAACGATCTAGCAGATCTGATATTCAGCATAATCCACCGGCAATGCTAACCTAGATATTAAACTCGATCATTATGTTTCTTCTCTTCTCACAACTGTGGATGGAGGTAAATCATCAATCTCATCGCCATTGTGCAGCTGTTGGACGGTATCAGATTGCTAGAGAATCCATATCTATACTGTGCATATCTCTTCAGTTCAAATATACGCTTCTCCCCCCTAAACCAGCACCGTCTCCGCATATCCTCGCCACGTTTCCAGCCTCACTCCCTCGCACGCCGCCCGCAGCAGCTGCAGCATCTCTTCTCATCTGGAATCCAATCGACTCTCTGACATTCTCTGCCGGGAGCCCACTTGCTAATAACGTACTGCACGATACAGCACGTTTGATTGTTTGCAAGGCTGAGCACGGCAAGAGTGCGGCACGGTTATAATACCAAAACCTACATGGGCTTATGCCTCGTGGAGTATTGATTAACGACACCATGCTTTAGTTGAGGGGGTCCCCGAGGGAGTCAGGGCCATGTACAATGTATTAGAACAAATAACGTAACCTCTAGTAGAGAGATTAGAATGTGAGGTTTTATAGATAGTATTATAATTTAGAAGTGACTCGGATTAAGCCTAGCTAATAACACAAACTGACCTCGATAAGAGTGGGGCGGGGGCGGCCCCAGATACATTTTAACCCGTGTGTCGTTACGTCATTAATATAGAATAAGAACCGTATGCCGGTATGCCACTAGCACACTCCTATTTTACCTTTTTCGGCACCGCTTAGATGTCAACCGTGACAATTATACTAACTGTAAAGTCTCAAGATGTATACCACGACTACTTAGGTATCCAGCCCTAAACCGCGGATCATCCTCTATCACCTCGGCCTCTGGATTACAGAATACTCCGTCTCCCACTCTACTCCATCCAGACGGCAACTCGCCAAGCCGAACATCCTCAGGCGCGACCAAACCTTTCTCGTCGTCGTAGCACGTCCAAATATCGCCCTTGGGCGTGCCACCGTCGATCTTGATTGCCCACGGTTTTGGGACAGGGCCGAGGACGGCCTCCCCGTCCATCAGGCCATGCACGAATGCGGGACCGACGACCTGGAATCTTCCGCTGTCGGCAGGTTGGAGAACAAGTGGGTAGGGGGAGCCTAGGAGGACGACTACGACATCACCTAGAGACAGTTGTTAGGTTTCCTGTAGCCTAGAGCGAAAAATTCTACTTACCAGGCTTTGTGCCGATGGGCCCCATGCCAGGTTGTCCTAGACTCGTACAAAAGAAGCTGCAGGTCTTCTCGTCCCTGACGACGTCCTGGATGAACTCGCTGCGGCTCAATTCTTCCTCAGAGGGCTCGCCAGCAATGAGCTTTAGGAATTCTTCGCCGTATACCTTAGCCGATTGCCCCACGCGTCGTCGTTCCCAAACCCAGCCATACCTTACGGCTGAGATGAACTCCTCGAGCGGTGTCCCTTCCGCAACATTCCGGAGCCAGGTGCTATACCAGTCCTTGATGGTTTCGAATGTCTCTGCCACTGTCGTGGGGTACTCGTATCCCATCCAGTTGCTGTTGCTGATTGCTGCGACCTGGCCGGCTCTCACTCCAAGCACGCCGAGGACACCAGGCTGCAGTAGGCCTGATTCGGCCTTGCAGAAGGCAGAGGCGTATGCGAGCTGCCACGGTCTGACAGCCATATTCGTCCAGTCAGGAACCCAAGTAGGTCCATCCATCTTGCGTAGGTGAAGGTCGCAGAACTGCAGAAGGATTAGGCTCCGGTACTGCTGTACGAATTTCAAAGAAAAGTCCTCATAAATCTGAGCCGACGTGAGGGTGTAGTCTGGAATGATGTGTTTGGCCAGCTGGCGGTCGCACATGCCAAGTAGGGCATATATTCTGTCTCTGGGATCTGCACACCCAGAATGGGAGGTCGAGAGCAAGAGCTTGGAGATGCTGTCCCATCTTTTCATGGTTCGGCCAAAGATGTAGGGTAAGTACAAGAGCGGGTTGGGCATAAGGCCCTTGCGCATCCTCGTGTCGGGCAAGGTCGTCTCGCGCAGGACCACCAGGCCGCGGCGGACCTTGTACCAGTCGGCCACCTTGGCGCCACACTGCACAACGGCGTTGGTGTTTGCGAGGACAATTTCCTGCCAGATCCAGAGACGCTGGAACCACGCGGCATCGTTCAGCAGGCTCCTAAGGGCGCGAAGGGTGCGGTCGTCGCAGGGATAGTTGGTAAGCCACTCGGGATGGATTGCTGTGGGTGACGGCAAGTTAATGTCAGACAGCATCTCCAGCTGCATGCCGAGGGTTTCCAGTGTTTTCAGGGCAAGCGAGCTGTTATCAGTCTCAGGGCCAAGCCAGGCAACGACGCGGCTGGCGAGCTCATAGATACTTCCCATGCGGGCGACGTGCCGTCCCCGTTCTGCCAGATCGGCCTGGTTGATGCAAATAGCATCGACCCAGAAGGTTCGTGGTTGGGAGGGATAGCGCAGATGGCGAAGAGCCCCTATGAGGTTTTGTTGTACCAACATTCTGGTGGGAAGCGGATCTCGAGCGTCCAGCTCAGGAGTTGCCCTACTGGTTCCTTCGACATGCGGCTCAATGATGAGGTGCTCCAGCGGCGAGCTGGAACCCCAGCAATACGACAGGGCTTCGAACTCGGGCTGATCGCTGTGCAACCTGAGAGGCTGTCCCGGCACCTCGAACTCCTGTTCGTGTGAAGGGTCGGGATGAGTCCACTGCGAGCGCCATCGAGTGCGGTCTTGGCCCTCGGGTCGGAAGAAGAGGACGCGACCTTCGAAAGTCAGGTCAACGTTCCAGCCCGGAGGGAGGGTCTTGCGCAGGGTATCCAGGTCGACGGAGTCCGTCTCATAGAAGCCATTGTCGGGAATCTTGAGTACAGCATGGTGGAGGGATATACGAACGTGGTCGTCGAATTCTCCAGGGAGGAGGGTCATAAGCCTGATCTCTCCGCGGTTGAGGTTCAGGGAACAGTATTCGTAGGATTCATAGGCCATGTTGCCGATAGAAGAAACGACTCTGATAGTCCTCAACTCAATATAGCAACGAGCAGGCGTCAGATATAGTCACCTTATGCGGCTGATCAAGAGCTCGGCGGCGAAGGACTAAGCGAGGCGGCCTGGAGGCGGCGTTGTATTGTTCAAGGCAAGGTAATCAATCGTCTTCATGTAAGCGTGGAATAACTCAGCATACGAAAGCGACCCCAATACGCTGCTCAGGCTACTATAAATGGTAGTAACGGCGAAACCAGGTCTTCCAAAAGTTACGCATATTTGCTGAAGTTACCACATCTCTCTTAAGATTAGATATAAGGTATAAAACGATATAAAGAGTCCCTTAGTAGCGGCACCAAATTGATATTTATCCATCCAAGCGCGTCGCATGCGTCAGCTTAGCTGCTCAGTTGCAGCGCCCTCATTCCGTCTTCCTGCATGCCACTCCCCGTCAAGCCGACTAAGGTCTTGCATCAACCCCATCATCATCATCATCATCATCATCATCATCAACGTCGTCGTGCAGTACTTTGCCATTGGCCAAAACGCACTCGCATACCCATGATCGTGAATCATTTCTTGTCTGAAGCCTCGGCCGGACATACCTCCTCCGTTCCGAACCCCGGAAAATAGGCGGGTGAACTGAACTGGTTGCTCTAACGACACACTCCCCAATCCCAGTCTCGGGGCATCAACAAATTGCCTACATATGCTGATTCCTCCGGAAACCTTTTCTCAGCTCCGTCCAGCCAACGACCATACCTGTTCACCACTTGAGTTCAAATACCGTGGCCTTTGAGCGATGGATTCCGACGATACGTTGTCTGAGTTAGATTCTTTGGGTCCTCCTTCGCCAAGCACACCGACCATGAATATGAATCCACGCATCATGGCCATGTTGCAGAGGGCGATGGAGGACGATCCGGAGTTGGACCTCCTCTCCGTCATTCCAAAATCGTACCAGAGCAAGCTCGCTGGTTTCAAACAACAGGCTGGCTCAACAACTTTGTCAGCCGCTGTCAAGTTGAACCTGGATACCATCGACGAACTTCAAACCATGGTAAATGAGGATCCAGAAGTTGATCTACTTTCACAATTTCCCAAGAACTATACTATTGTAAGAGAGGGACGAGGACATCGGTACCAGAAGAGAAAGTTACCCGAGAAGATCGAGAAGACACAGCCGGATGACGTCCTGAGACATTTCAACCGAGCGGTCTCGGCTACCATTGAATTACCGTTGTCCAATGCAGTTACCACGTTGCTTGCTACGCATATGAAGTCCATAACCGATTCTATGAATCCCGGCGAATCGCTTGCACAGTCGTTGAAGCTCCTTTTCCAGCAATCCGAAAAACTATGGGAGTCTCAAGCAAGAGGCGCTGTGTTCAAATGTAGCGATGATATTGTGGCAAAGGTTGTTACTGGAGTGGTTAACTCCGGTGAATATACTGCTATGGCATATCTTGCTGAGCACGCACCAGACATACCTGCCCCACGGCCGCATGGACTAATCGACCTTGGCCCTTATAAAGTCATATTCATGTCTTATATTCCTTCAATGACATTGGCGAAAGCGTGGCCAACACTCACGTTAGAGAACAAAGTCTCTATTCAGCGCCAATTGGGCGACATATTCGGCAGGCTTAGGATGCTGAGGCAGCAGGATGGCTACCCCTTAGGCGGCATCGGCGGTCAAGGTGTGACAGATTGTCATCGGGAGGACTATAGGAGTCGAAAGGTCATCAGCACAGGAGCTGGGTACGAAAATTGGCAATTCTCGATCTCACACTTCGCAGGTGAACATTACGTTAAATGCTTAAGGAGTTTCCTCCCCCCTCCAGTGCAGGAATCTGTTTTCACTCATTGCGACGTCAGGAAAGATAACATTATGGTCAAAATGGACGAAAACAACGGGTGTGTTGTGACTGGCATTATCGATTGGGAGGAAAGCGGCTTCTATCCAGATTACCACGAATGCATGAAAGTAACCAATACATACAACACGAGGGATCATGATGATTGGTTTGATTTTCTGCCAGATTGTATTGCTCCACAGACTTTTCCGGTGCGGTGGCTGGTGGATCGGCTTTGGGATAGAAATATCAAATATAGTGACTAGGAGTTACTGTCTACTAGAATAAAAATTCAAAATTCTTCGCGTCTAGCAGGGGAAGCTAGAAGGCTTTGTTAGTATTGCTACGTGGAAGGCTCAACCAAAGGATGTCGTCATGGTGAAACGCTTGACGGGCCCACACGCTGCCGACAAGATGCACATACTGCAAAAGATCCGCCACGACAGCTTTTTCCACGGCCCTAGAGTGTTTTAGTTTCGAAAACTAACTTCACCTCGTCTTTGAGCATGTGCCTACTACTCTAACCCAGGTTGCTTTCTCGCCTGTCCATCTCACTGGTTGTGAATTAGCGGCTACAATCGGACAGGTGAGTCTCCTAGACTAGCTGCCTAGACTAGCTGTATAGTATCTATGCTAACCAAAGCAGTTTCTCCACGGGCTCGAGCACGGTTCCTTGAAATATTCCACTGTGCTTATCGATGCCAAAGGACAGACCAAAATTAGTAAGCTAGGTTCGGGCTTATTAAGTTTTCGCCAACGGGGATAATAGCTAGTCAAGAGTGCTGCAAGCCCTTCCCAAATGGGACCTCTCTAAGGGATGTGAAGGCGCTAGGTTACATCACGATGGCGTTAAACCGAAATATTGCAAGAATGATGGACCTATTAGGGTGAAAATTTTAGATCGCTAGCCTTCCGACTCTAACGCTGTCGATTTTCTATCCATGACAACATCTACTACTTTAGTTAAGGAGCCAAGTTTCTCCTGTTCGAAGGCGTCTGGCCGTCTGGTTCAGTCTAGCTGACTGCCTCGCATCTCGTCAAAGAGGGAGACAACAGGGTGAGGCGGCATGACGGCTTTAGGGAGATCCGAGGACGCAGGAGCGCCAGGTCGAGCTGGGCATTCGACGGGTTTAGGTATCTTTGCAAGATTGGTATGTAGGTAGAAAGGGCCAGTGCTACTAAGGAGGTGCAGAAAGTGCGTGATGAAAACGAAGGAGGGAGAGTGTGCGTAGAGTCGTAGACGAGCGAGGAGCGAGGACTCAGGAGCAGCGACCAGTCGACTACTTATACTTCAAGGTTGGAAAAGTTCCCGAAGGAGCGATGCTAGACCCAAGCGAGCCGGAATCCTAAACCCCGCTTGCCGTCTTATAGAGCACTGATTATTCCTTTCTTCTTTTCGAGTTAAAATAAAGAAACTAAACACAGGCTACGTATCACCGTAGAATAGCAACTGCAGTTCAATTCTTATCACTATAATTTCATAAATAGATGCTGCTGCCTGAGGCCTGTAATCCCAACATCAATCCACATATATATCAGATCTGAGGAGCTGTTCTCCTTTAATATCATGCCGTAGACGTCTGAAGCTTAAATATGCCTCGTGTCTCGTGAGGTCAACTCACAAAGATGTTTGACGAAATTTCATCTCGGAGGTGAGTAGTTTCACGTGAGTCATTCTTGCTCTTATGTTCGTGTCTTCCACACAACCCTATCTGGACATTCAAATTTTCTGTCTATATCGTTCGACGCTACGACGCCACGCTTGACATGCTAGACATTGTTCTAGTTCATCCTGCCTAAGCGCGCGTTAATATGCGTGTAAGATTAAGGAATTAACTTTAATGCATTGGCATACGGCCTAATTTGTCGACTCCACACTTCACTCCATCGCCTCGCCAAACAAGGTTGTTCGACCAGGACATTCTCAACCCCTACACGGGTCACCTTCTATTCCACTCCCTACTCCCGCCCCAAAGTCACCACCCACCATGCCTCGCACAACCCGCTCCTCCCAAAAGGCCTCAATCCAAGACATCATCGACCCCATTACCTCCTTCTACTCCCTCCTCGCCACATTCCCCTACCTCCCACCCACTGACATCCTCACCCCACCCCCTCCGGCTGGCCCCCCTCAGACATCTCCAACCTCCACAAACTACCCAAGAGCGATCTCGTGATCGAAGTCCTCAAACACCTACCATACATCCGAACAGATCACGACCGCGCCTGGCGACTAGGCTACCAGGACACCCTGCCGATTGCGTATGTTGACGTTGAGGGGCCTTGGGATGGTGCTGGGTTTCGGCTTGCGCATGCGGATTTGAAGGAGGACGAGGGAAAGGTAGATCAGGAGTTTTTGTGGAAGTATGATTTTGAGCCGTATGGAGAGAAGTTAGGGGAGAATGTTGTGGCGTTGACGAATGGGATGCAGTATGGGGCTTGGTTGCTGCTTGATGTGGAGGCTGGTGAGCTCAGCTCTCTTCTTTTCACGCATCTCATCCTACCCTGTCCTATACCATCCTTCCTCACCTCTCATGCATACTTCCCCTCATCTGACCCCACAATATCCCTCGCAAACTAACACACACCCCCAACCCACAGGCACAATCACAGATTTCTCCCTCCTAGGCGGCATCAGCTCCAGCATCAAACCCCCACCACCCGATTTTTCCGCCGGCCTATCATGGAAACATTTCCCCTCTCAACCTATCAAAGAATTCTTCCAGACCTGGAGCGAGAAATACACGTCCTTAGAGTGGATGCCTATCCAAGACAAGGACGTGGGAACGAGTGGAGAAATGTTCAGCCAGAAACAGATGGGTCAGGATTCGGAGGTGCCTGCTGTAAGCTCCCTTTCCAACCCCCCTCCCTTTCCCCATCTCTTTTCTTTTATCTTTTTGTCTACGGAAATGAGTGGGATGCACAATGCTGACGGTCATTGTACAAAAGGAGATTCGAAAGATTTACATAGATCACGGATGAGGAAGTGCAGATTTCCGCAGGGAAGAATGTAGGATGGCTATGCGTGCGTGGAGGGACGCATGGGGGAAGAAGATGGTGGCGGAGCATCGTGAGTTGATGAGGGAAGGTCGTAGTCCGTCGTCAGCGGATCTGTTGGATGAGATTTCGGATTGAGGGGCTTATGGATGGAGATGTTGATGATTTAGATGTGGTCTTCTAGAAGCTGTAGTACATCCTTAGTAGAAGGCTAGTTTAAGCACCGATCTACCCTACTTTAATGATAAAATGTACATACACTCGCAAGTGCTCATCGTGCCTTATATAGTCGACTTCTAACATTTAATACAAAAACCACATCGGCAACTTGATCATGTTGACTACAGAATCGAGAGCAAAATAGTCAGAAGCATGTGATATTCTATTCTTTCCTATTCTACATTACACTACGATACACTCACAGCTTTAGCTCTTCAGCCTCAGAAAGGACCGGTTTCCCTGTAATCCTAGGCAGCTGTGGCGCCGTCTGACGCAACGGAGGACTTGAATTATCCGTCGGCGCTACACTCTCAACCTCAACCTCAGCAACAGCACCCGCCGTCGCACCCGCCGTCTCAATCCCAAAGAAGCTCTTCTCGTCTTCGCACCCTGGCTTTTACACTGCAGGATTCCGAACCGCTCTAACAATCCATCGTCTGTAGGCTTGCGAGTCGAGTTCCCCTCATTCAGGAGGATCTCTTCAGCGTCGACATTGGGATCGGTCTAGCCCTTGTTCCAACCTGGGTTGTCGACCTTGCCTTACGTAACAATGCCTATAGGTGGCGCGGCGTACTCTCCTCGATATTGCTTGTCATTGTCAATGGGATGTGCGTTGTACCACTTATCGATTCATCCGTCAGGAGCGCGAATCTAGGGTGGAGGGGTGGAGAGGTAGCATTGGTTTTCCGTCATACCATCACATAGTCTAAATAGTATTATAGCAAAGTCTTAAATCTAAAAAGAGTTATAATAAGTTACAAGTGCATATATGACATAAATATTTAAATTAAATTGAGCAAGTATTATAAAGCTTAAAATAGGTTAATAGGGATATCTTATAATATATCTAAAGCTAATATTAACATACTAAGTAAAGTGACGTTATACTATTAAGCTTATTCTTAGTATCTGGAATAGCTTAACAATCTCCCGCTCCCTACGCGAGCGCCGCTCATCTCGTCAGCCATATCCCACTCCTGGACAGTGCTTGAACCCACCTGACATCCACATAGTTCACCGGCACAGCGCAGCGAGAACACAGACTCATTCGCATCACAGCAGGCACTGCGATGACGGATGTTCGTTCTTCGACTCCACGCCGGTTTGCAGGTGCCCGGTCCGTGATCATCGCGAGGCCGACGTCTTGGCACAACCTCGGATTTCCACGGTCACCGTGCAGCACAGATTATCTGTCCAATGCCCTCCGCCTCCTCGCCTTGAAAAATTAAAAATTAAAATTCACAGTGCGATTTCGGCCTTCCATGGACGTGAAAGCGCCGGCCGGGACGATGCGATGCGGACGCGTTCCTCATCTTTAGACACGCCGCGTATAATTATAAAGCAGGTCGACGGGAAGCGAGATCCTCACCGACAGCGGCTGGCGGTGGGGGAGTTGGGGAGCAGGATTGCCTTTTGGGATATGCACTGATATGGAGGACGGCGCCGGGGAATGGCCAGCAGCAGATTCATCGTTTCGGTCCTATTCTTCCGCCTCGGGAGCTTGAGTCTTACTCTTCGCTAATCCAACGTCTCTCGTCATAATGGGCTTCTAAGCCATGCCATCCCGTCCGAACCCTTGCCTACCGCCTCGCCCACCTCCGAGGATCTTGAAAACCCCCGAGTAGACTGTACAGTGTATTCTAAAACAGCTTTCGAATACCTCCGAGTCCGAGTACGTATTTGCCGCACGGTGCACACATGGTTGGTAAAGGGGTGTGTAAAAATATACTTATATTTATATACCTATACAGGAACTACCTAACACACGTCTGTTTTTCTTAAATTATATTTTCCTTCGTCTCCCTAAAACGGGGTCGGAACGGACGAAACGAAAATGGAACATCTCACCCCCTATTACCACTCTTGCTATCAACACACATCAACACCAACCTCGTGAACTCCTGCATCCCGCCGCCCCCATCCCCCCACGATCCCGCACGCACCACCCCGCCAATCGTATCCCCCCTCCTCTCCCTCTCCAGCGCCTCCGCCCACTCCACCGCCGTATCGGCCTTCCAGACCTTCTCCGGCGCCGGCAGCGGTATGTTCGTGAGCACGTCGTCGTCGAGGCTCTCGAAGAAGAACGGGTCCTGCGTCCCCGCCCGGCAGGAGAACGTGTTGATGGCGTGGACGAGGAAGAAGGTGCGGCGCACTGTTTCTGCGATGATCCATCTGCGCCACGAGGATTCCGCCGTCGTGGGAGGAGGGATGGCGGCGGGGGAGAGGATGTGCGGCAGGTGGGAGGTGGTGAGGGCGCGGGCCATCTGGGAGGGTTAGAGGGGAAGACGATAAAAGGGGACGGGGGAAGATGGGAGGGGACCTTGAGGAAGAACGGCTGTTGGAGGGCAGCGGCGCGGGCGGCAGCGGCGTTGGAGGCGCTGAAGAAACCGAGGATTTGGTAGACGCACATGGCGTGGATGACGGCTAGGGTATCGGTTTCGGAAGATTTGAGGAGGCTCTGTGACGCCACGAGAGTTAGTGTTCGCTCCGTTCCGCGGGGAGGAAGAGAGAGTGACTGTGCGCACAAGGCCGGATTGGGGTACGTTGACGGGAAAAGGTTACGTACGAATGACCGCACGAGACGCTCCCTCTCCGCAGTCAGTAGCGCGTGCACGAACGCCTCGCCGCTGGGGAGTGCGGCGTTCAGGGCGCTAACGCAGCAGAATGCGTTGGCGAGCGGCTTCAGGACGTCGCCTTTCTCGCAGCCGTAGATCTTGTGGTGTACAAAGGGCGGGTAGTTGCCGCCGCTTTGGAGCATCATTTGGGGGTAGCCGCAGAGGATTTTAATGAGATCGGCATCGGTTTCTGGAGTTAGTGGAATAATTGGGGGACTTGGAGTTGGTCGAGTCCCGACGTGAGGGAAGGTAGGCCGGGATATTGTGGGACGCCATTCTAATTGTTTGCTTATGTCCACCACTTCTAATGCGGTGACTCGCGTGTCGTTCAGACGGATTAGAGAAGACGGTTGGTCCTCAAGGGCTGTGTTGATAGGATCCCCTCCATCAAATGAAAGCGGAGGTTTCCACGATAGTGTGTTGAATATTGCTGAACCTGGAAATGGCATATTTCCAAATGAAGTTGTATTGTTACGACTTCCCGGAATGCCAAAAAATCCTAGGAGATCAAAAGTCGCATTATTTGCGGGATCAATTGCAGAGTCTGTAAGATTACCATTATCCCAATAGTGTCGAACCAGCGGCTCGAAGCCTGTGGAGTTATTGTCTGGCCATGGCTCATCATACGCGCTTTGGAATAGTTCTGCCCCGTTCAGAGGGATGGCATTGGGGAAATTCGCGGCCTGGTCCCAACCGGGAAGAGCCTCTGGATTCGACTGTGGTAAATCGATAGGCAACTCCGAGTCATGATCCAAGCTCTCCTCAAAAGACCAGTTCATCTGCGGTGCGTCGAAGTTGCTTCCCGGCACTACATCTGCATCATCGATGGATATCACACCGGGCTGGCCAGACTGAGTGATAACTCCATCAACACGTCTATCCGAGCCGGTTGGACGAACGGCATCGTTCTGCATGAAAGCCATCCGACCTTCCTCAGACCCAGATGTCTGGTCTGCCGAGAGCGAGTCAGCCAGACTCGGTGAGTAATCGGCCGTCTTCTCCTGGACGACTCTCTCGGGATGCGAGACATACTCGCACTGCAAACGGCGACGGGAACAACGAGAGCAAGAAGGCACTCTCTGATCGCAGCTCAGCTTAGACGCCGCACACGAGGCACAAGATTTCTGCCTCGACTTCCGCGGGTTGGAGAATGTGCGGACGCATCGGCGCTTGTGCCTGTCTCGCAGGTCTCCTGTAGAGAATCAGCATAAAATCCCATGGTCAGGCGTTGTATAAGGGCAGACAAGGCATGGCAGCGGGTGAGAATAGCCTAAGCCTTAGCCCACTAGCACCGAAGGCCTCATATGCGTCTTGGCACAAAGCAGCTTACTTCGATCAAAAAGCTTCTTGCAGAGCCCACATGCATGCGTACTCTTCTCAAATAGCAGCACGTCCATTATATCTCATAGATCAGTCAGCCACAACAACATCTGCGTGGCTTGGCTGGTCCCAGCGAACACATGAGTACCGGCCACCGGGACGCTGCATCGGCGTAAACACAGAATGATGTCCTCCCTGCCCAACCCAAGAGTTTCCCTCTCTGCACGATTTGATGAAGGGCCGGGTGTAAGGGATTTCATCACAAATTGAATGTTGTTGAACGACGACTGCGGTGGTCAAGCAATGACGATTGCGCAATAGACAATGAGAAGCCAAGCGGCACACACGTGACTGGCAGAGTATTTGTCAGCAGAAATGTACTTTCCAGTACGTTGTTGTACCTTGTTCTTCGACGTACCAGTATTGCAGCATTTACATATCAATCGCAAAACAGAAGGTGCCGATGTAAGTAATATGTATTCTAACGATACTGTTGTAATATATTTAATATATTTAATATATTTATCAGTTGATGGTTGAGCGTGATGCTACTTCTTCGAACCTACCTAGCGCTCAACCGCGTGGGGTACACACCTAATGACATCGGGTGGAGTAGGAGCATCGAGCATCTATCATGGATGACCTGTGATAGATGGAGACGAGATGGAGACGAGAGAAGAAGGGGTATTTGAAGATACAGTAAGACAGACGCTGTTTCTTGTCTTCGTATCCTCAAGGTATGCACCGATTAAGTGTTTTAGTTTTATTAAAAATGCATCTTCATGAGTCAGCAACGTGGAGGAATGACGCTTGTCTGTGATGGAGTTGGATGCTGTGCTTTAGGAACACATGATGAGTGTATGCTTGTGACATCGAAGATGGAAGATGGATGTGTCTATCTTGTGTCTATCTTGTGTCTATCTCAGGGGTGAGTGAGATATGTACTGCATGTACTGTACATATGTATGAGGAACGTACCTAATCCGTCCAGCCTCATCAACCACATCAAGCAAGCCTTTCTGGCTTCGAATCAGCAAAGTATTAATAAATATAGTAACATAGTCATACTCACAATTACCCTACATAGTAAGCTTCTTCGTCATCTTCGTTGAGTCCTCCTTGAGCTCTCCATCTCATCGGGGAAGGCGAGGGAAGGCTGACAGGGGAAGGCTGACAAGGGACATGCTTCCCTTCCTTATCGCGCAAGCAGAGGAGGCAGATAAGACATCATCGAGACAACCTTGATGGATAGCAGATAGCCAGATAGCCAGCCGTGATAACAAAGGAAGGATAAGTACAGTCAAGGTCAGCCAAGGAACCGCACAGCCATCGCTTCAGCATGTCTTACGTGCCATCCCGCGTTGAATCTCAGAAACACCCGAGGTCATGAGGTAATTTGAATCGCTGTACTGTACATGCCTAGAAGAGAGAAGAGCACGTTGTAGAGGTGTGGTGTGGTATATACAACAGTGAATGAATCAATGATCCAATCAATCGTGCTAAGACGTCGTCGTGGATGGTGGTCACCGGGAGGTAGGTAAGTACGTATGTACATAGGTACAAGAGCGATATAAGCTCGAGCTTCCCCATCCCATCCAGCTCCCTCCCCCCTCCTCGTCTTTGGCTTTTGCAAACCCTTCGATAACATCAACATACATAGAAAGAACTCGCAAGCATATTGGTCTTTGTCTTCATCTTCATCTCCAGTTCCTCATTTCCTTGTTCCCATCGAATCACATCACATCACCTACCTGTACAGCCCCGCCCTCGTCTCTTCAGAAGTCCTCTTTCTTTGTCCTGACTCACGCCGCTCTGCCTCCTTTCAGTCATCCTTCTGTCGTCGCTCCCGCATTTGACCGTCTAAGGGATTCGTCATTGTGCCGTCGACTTCTTTATTGGGAGGAAGCTTATAGTCGGTCGGTCAGTCGCTCAGTCAGTCAGTCCTCTGTCCTCAGTCGTTGCTCGTGGCTTCCGCGTTGCTTAGACCGTGTGACTCAGGTACTAAAGTACATTAGCATTCAGGCCACAGCACAGAAGACGACAGACATCGTTAAATCGTTCGAGAACACAATTACATACTACCTACACATACCTACATACCTATATACATACATACATACATACCTCGGATCCCTCGAATTACATCCTTACACCTTCTTTCCAGCCGTCGAATTTCGAGCCCTCGCATAGACAAAGCAACGCTTCAGCTTCCAAGTCGACTTCTCAACCTCATACATATTGCATCCAAGACCTATGGGCATACAATCAAACACATCCTCCAAGCCAGACGACACAAGCGCAACCATGTCCGACCCCACGAACCTCAGCCCTCATAGCGACCTCCGCGGCCCCGACCTCGACTTCAAGCGCAGCCGCGACCACGTCTCGAAGTGGAAGTACGGCTGGACGGAGCAGAACACGGGAACCAAGTGCGGCTATGCGTACGGCTGGGATCCGCAGCCGGACAAGGACGAGCGGGACGGCAAGAATATTGTGCCTAGGGCAATACCAAAGTGCGCAGCTAGCCCCTTTTCTTCGTCCTCCCCTCATTCCCCTCTCTCTGCCTGCAAGTGTGGAAAAGTGGATGGCCAAGAACAACAGCTGACGAACTACCAGGGAGACACACCACGCCCACAACAGCAACAAGGGAAAGATCACCAGTAACGGCTCCTGGCCGGCCTCGAGCGGCGTCGCCTCGCGCATCGCCTCGCTGCACCACGCGAAGATGGATGCGAAGTACTGCGACTTCGACGGCGACGTCCAGGCGCTGTCATCCCCCGACATCGAGGCCCTATCGCCCGCCGACGCCGAGGTCCTGTACAGCTACGACCGCGACGCGTCGCCGGCGAGCGCGCTGGGGCTCGGCGACCTGGTGGCCAAGGCCGAGCTGGAGTTCAACAATAAGGAGACGGAGAAGATTGTGAAGGAGTACGAGGTGTTGGATGAGCGGGGGGAGAAGGTCGTGCAGAAGCGCAGGGGGAGGAAGAGCAAGAGCGCGAGCGCGAGTCCCGAAGTGGGTGCGGAGAGGAAGGCGGAGGTGGATGGGGACTGGGAGGCCATCTAGGCTGGGCTGGGCCGGGCGGGATGGTGTACCTATTTCCTCTTCTCCTTTTCTCTAGCGCTCTCTTTCGAGGCACGGGTAGGCGGTGTACGTAGTCGTAGTCCCACGTACCGACGGCGTCGCACGAGCTCACTCCATCGGGCGGAGATGCGAGAAGGACAGCTCGGGCGCATTCTGCGAGCCTACTCGGTTCCGGCGCGGACGCGAGCAGGATGGCTTCTGCACTGGGCGCATTTCGACAGCCGGCTGGCCGGGAGCCTACTCGATTCCCGCGCACAGGAGGGATCGATCGAGAAGGACGGCTCGGGCGCACCAGGTCGGGTTGGGTGTTCGGCGTGGGGTCTGCGGCCTTGATTTCTGGGTTTGAGGCTGGGTTGGGGCGCGTATGATAGGTTAGACGCGCTCTTGATGGGCGGGAAATTAATTGTACTCTTTACCCGCTCAACCAGTACCTGGGGTGTTTCTCTTGGAATACATGCATACATATATCGTTAGGGTCTGCCGTGCGGCTGAAGAGGGGGGGTGATGCGGAGACAATGTACATGATGTGACTCCTGGGCTGGCATCACGTGAGCTTGTCCTCTTTGGTTCTTTCTTGTTCCTTCTGGGGCCAATGAGCGGGGGCTTCCGCCACTGGCCGAGGTGAGATAGATAGATAGCAAGGCATATGTGGGATTTTGTGCTCCATATGTCAGAGCGTGCTGGCTGTCGAGGCGAGCAATGCAAACGGAGGGAGAGGACGGACGAGGGAGGGAGAATTTTCACGGACTCCGGCATGAGGCGAGAGTATCTCTAGACCTGCATAGTAAAAAGTAAATAGTAAATCGTAAACATAAATAGTAAATATAAATAGCACAATTTTTCTCTTTTTTTTTTTGCCCCCCCCAACATTTTCTGCCATCGAGCCATCGAGCCATCAAGCCATCGAGCCAATCAGCATCGCCCTTTCCGGCCGTCACCGACATTCTCGTGGCCGACAGTGGCCGGACCGTGCCCAGAAGCCGGCTTGCTTGCGCCTTGCCGCTCCGAGCCTAGCGCTCCAGTCACTCACTCACCTCCAACCAAGCAATCTTTTTCTGCGGCGGCGCTTGACCCTCTCTCTCTCTCTGATTCTGATTCCGATTCTCGTTTCTTCTCTTTCCAGAACGCAGAATTTCCAACCGCGCCAGTACTGAACAGACTGTCTTATACCCTTCCTGTCCCCCCTCCCTTCCTTACGAGCTGTGTCCCAGCTGTCTCCCGTCAAGTTGCGTCTATGAGTGCGCGCCCGTCAGTCTTCACTTCGCAGGTATGTTATCTTATGTCTGTCTCTTGCGCTGTGATGGGGGGGGGGAGGGTTGGGCAATGTTGGACGGGGCGTTGGCGATGATTGTGCTCGCCACGTCATGAAGAGCACTTCAACATGTCAGGATGTCAAGATGTCAATATGTCAAGATGCCAAGACGTCCAATTGCCTCCTCACGCCTGTCAATTAATTCATCTTCACGAGTCACTGGCTAACACTCCAATCTAGGATTACATTTCAGGTACGACCGAGCAGCCTCGTCCAACAGCAGAGCAGCATACTGACTCAGCGCAGATCACATCTGGAAGGCATCAGTAAATTGAGAAGAGCCACCGATACAACCACCACACATTCACTACCCAATTGCTCTTGCAGACCATGCTCGCTCGTTTCATCAAGCCCACGGCACTAAAGGCCGCCGGGCTCGCCCTCAATGGCCGACTTGCAAAGCAGCAGGCCAGGTTCCTGGCTACGGTCGAGTCGACGGTCGAGGGCAGCGCTGGACGCGCTGTGCCAGTGACCAGGCCGAGGGCAACGCCGATCACCCATGATCGCGCGACCTTCACCATCAGGGTGAGTCAAATGGCGGTGTGGCGGGTGGAGGAGGAGGACTAACGGGGCACAGGACGGACCAGTCTTCCACGGCAAATCGTTCGGTGCGAAGTCGAATATCTCCGGCGAGGCCGTCTTCACGACGTCGCTCGTCGGATACCCAGAGTCGATGACGGATCCCTCCTACCGCGGCCAGATCCTCGTCTTCACCCAGCCGCTGATCGGAAACTACGGCGTCCCCTCCAGCCAGCGTGACGAGCACGGCCTGCTCAAGTACTTCGAGTCGCCGAACATCCAGTGCGTCGGCGTTGTCGTGGCCGATTACGCTATGCAGTACTCCCACTGGACCGCCGTCGAGAGCCTGAGCCAGTGGTGCGCGCGCGAGGGTGTCCCCGCCATCTCCGGCGTCGACACGCGCGCCATCGTCACCTACCTGCGCGAGCGGGGCTCCTCCCTCGCGCGCATCACCATCGGCGAGGAGTACGACGCGGACCAGGACGAGGCCTTCGTGGACCCGGAGCAGATCAACCTGGTCAAGCGCGTGTCGACCAAGGCGCCCTTCCACGTGTCCTCGTCCAACGGCGACATGCACGTGGCCGTCATCGACTGCGGTGTCAAGGAGAACATCCTGCGCTCGCTTGTCTCCCGCGGCGCCTCCGTCACCGTCTTCCCCTACGACTTCCCCATCCACAAGGTCGCGCACCACTTCGACGGCGTCTTCATCTCCAACGGGCCCGGCGACCCGACGCACTGCCAGGACACCGTGTACCACCTGCAGCGCCTGATGGCGACCAGCAACGTGCCCGTCTTCGGCATCTGCCTCGGCCACCAGCTCCTGGCGCTCGCGGCCGGCGCGCGCACGATCAAGCTCAAGTACGGCAACCGCGCGCACAACATCCCCGCGCTAGACCTGACGACGGGCCAGTGCCACATCACGTCGCAGAACCACGGGTACGCGGTCGACACGACGACGCTGCCGCCGGACTTCAAGGAGTACTTCGTGAACCTGAACGACGGCTCCAACGAGGGCATGATCCACAAGACGCGCCCGATCTTCAGCACGCAGTTCCACCCCGAGGCCAAGGGCGGGCCCATGGACAGCAGCTACCTCTTCGACATGTATCTCGACAACGTCAAGAGGTACAAGGAGAGCCAGGCGGGCCTGGTCAAGGGCCGCGAGGCGGGCATTAGTCCGCTGCTGGTGGATATTTTGGCCAAGGAGAGGGTCGGTGTGGTGCCGGCGACGGTGGCGCCCGTGCCTGCAGCTGCGGCTGTGGCTGCGTCTGCGTAGGGGAGATTAGGGATGGAGTAATGGGGGTTTGGCGTCATTTTTGACTTGTGGGATATTTTGGCGATGATGATGATGAAGGGAATGGGATGTGCATTGCGTTGATGTTTAGCTTGGACTAGTTTATTGGTTGAAGAAGACGCGCTTTATATGCAAACCGATCTCTAACTCTCCGGTTTCCGATGTCTGAAGTCTGATTTCCGATTTCTGATTTGTATCATCGCTTCATCTACGTAAAAGAAGCACGTCTAGTAATGCTAGCAAGAGGGAAAAGACAGGGGTCAAACACCGCCCCCCCCGGCAAAACAAGGCAAAAACAGGCAATGTATTCGCTAGTGGTCACCGCACACCTAGAGCTCTCGCTTGCCTTTTGCTTAGAATGGTGACATATAGCCTAGGGGGTGAGCGTCGCCGCCCTTGGGATATTAAGGGGGAAAGCGAGTGTGAGAAGAAAGGATGTGTTTTTATATCTGTAGGCTACAGGCTACTTCTTTAGGCAGCAGTGAGTCACTATCCGTGCAACTGAAGCAGCACCGGTGCTGCTCAGTGATACGAACGTTCATCGGCGATCCGAGCCCCCCTGCAAAATAAAATATAAATGTTAGAATATATCTACCACAACAATACCTATTAATTTTGAAAGAGCATTTAAATCTTAGAACAATATTCGCTCTTTCGTTCTATGTACTCTAAATTACCCTAGGTTGTCGAAGGCATTCAGGTCTCACATCTGCATGTCTCACTTCATGCATCCATCATTCACTAGAGCAGAGTATTCACCTGCCTTCTAGTCCAATAGCCGACTGATGCCTGAATAGGCTCCGCCCATTTGGGCATATAAATAGTAGATAGATTCATAGATAGCTAGACTCCATTCTACATGCATTCTCACATTTACCTTCCGCGCTTACAAGTTATCATGACTTCGACATAGGTCGTCCAAATAGTTATTTATGGCCAAACGCTCGGATCAGTGAGGAACGCTCGTATCGGTGAGCGGCACCTGCTTAAGGGGAATATGCGGCTTGCACTGATCCCTTTTTTAGTAGGATTTTAGGTAGTAAAGTTAATTGCCTCCTATATACACATTTTAGCATCGTGATCGAGTCTTCATGGCATTATATCCTGTCATCTATTCATTTACAAATGCATTGCCATTAATTACAGTACCGTCGCATTTTTCTTGGACCAACTGTAGCCGAGTACGGTTTGTCGAAACCAACAATTATATGTGTTTTGAGTGATCATTAAGTAAGATACATAGGACACGATGATGGATGCACAAGACACAAGAGACATAATACGATAAGATACGATAGATACAATACAATTACACTCCCACCTCACGTGAGCGCATCAGAACAGGACAGTCTAGCAGAAGCAGAAGCAGAAGCACAACAGAAGCAGGACGAACGCCCAAACGACCCACCCCACCAGCCCATCTCACAAACCCCATCCTCCCGCCTATGACGAACTCTCCTCCTCCTCCGTCCCCTCCTCCGCCCCCGTCTCCCCCTCCGTCAACACCCCGACCTGCTCGAAGCTGCTCTCGCTGCCCGCCCGCTCGTCGCTCATGTACCCCTCCCAGTTCGCCAGCACGTCCTTGATGCGCGGGCTGCTCGTCAGCCGGTACACCTCCTCGAAGTACTCGCGCGTGATCGCGAACGGCTTCGCCGTCACGTTCGGGATGTACTTGCCGATCAGCTTGCTCGGGTCGATCGTCGTGCGGTTGATCTTCTTCAGCAGGAACGACCGGAACGGCTTCACCCCCGACCGCAGGAACGTGCTGTGGAACGGCACGTCGATGCCCCGCAGCGGGATCGTCGCGAACCCGCGCTCCAGCTCCAGCGGCACCGGCTTCGCCACCGTCGCCGCCGCGCACCCCCGCACGATCTCCACGAGGTGCGCCTTCACGTCCTCCAGGCTCAGCGTCTCCATCAGCTGCTGGATGTCGATCTTCTGCGCCTTGAGGTAGTTCGTCACGCCCGTGAGCGTGTCGAGCGCGCGCAGGTCGCCCGCGCACACGTACTGCATGTTGGCGATGTTGTAGTTGACGATCTCGAGCAGCCACTTGGTCTCCTCCGCGATGGTCTCCACGACGTACTGCAGCGCCTGCTCGTTGAACGTCTTGGAGATGCGGCTCGGGTTCACGGCGCACATCGAGTAGTTGGAGCGCCCGGCCGCGTCGCGCTCCACCGCCACCTGCATCGTCAGGCCGCGGTAGAAGACGACGGAGACCAGACTCTCGATGGGCATGACCTCGGCCAGGGCGGCGAGGGCCGAGTATTCACCCAGAGAGTGCCCGGCGAAACTGCTGTCGCGTTGGACGAGTCCCTTGGACATCATGTCCTCGAAGCTGGCCTTCTCCATGAGCGTCAAGGCTGGCTGGGTGAATTGAGTCGCAGACAACAAGCCGGTTGGCGAGCGGTAGGTGTAGGATGTCGTGTTCTCGTCGATCTCCTTGAAGATCTTCTCGGACTTGGTAGTGCCGTCGGAACCAACGGTCTCGAAGGTCATGGCCATGTAGTTCTCACGGATGGCCTTTCCGCGAGGCCCACCAAAGTGGATCGTAAGCTCCTTAGGATTGTTCTTGACAATATTGGTGATGGCAAAGCCTAAAAATGTTAGTAACCGTAAATACTTGGAATAAAAGAAACTTACCATAGGTATCCATGAAATGCTTGTCGGCTCTGTCCCACACCTCCTTGGCAACAGGGCTGCTGGCGTACAGCTCCATACCCATACCTTGCTCCTGGGAACCTTGGCCGGTGAAGACATACGATGAGACAGGCTGCTCAACCTCAGCCTCACCAAGGACAACCTTCTCCTGGGTCGCCTTGTTGCTGGCCTCAACCTTGATGATCTTGCGACCAGCGACCATGCCGACGTGCTGAAGTCTGACCTCAATGTCATCATTCGGCAGGATCATTCCGACCAGGGTGGCATGGAAACTCCTGACGCGTCCGATATGGTTCTCGGCAGCCCAGGTCTCGACGAGACTTCTCACTGCAGCACTCGAGTACATGCCGTGAGTAATGGTTCCGGGAAGATTGGCATAGCTTGCGAAGACGCGAGATACGTGGATAGGGTTGAAATCACCAGAGACACGAGCATAAGTCTCGTTGGATGCTGGAGATCTCAACTGAAGTGGAGTCTTGCCATTGAGAGGAATGGCATTCTCGAAGTTGATTGGCTGTTCGATTGACGAACCGTGTCTCTGAAGGTAATCAATCACTGGATTGCCGTGAGAGGCGCCTGCCTCGTAATCAACAGTGGCGATCTGAATGATCTCCTTTGTTGGAAGTTCAAGGAGAACTTGACCTCTGGTCTCCACGCTGCTGAAGACTGTCTTGTTCTTGAAGCGATAATAACTCTGCAGACGGAAAGTCAAGGTTTGGCCGAGGAGATCAACCTCGGTCTCCTCAAGGTTGAACCACTCCTTGGAACCCAAGACAGCAACATCCTTGCTGGAGGACAGATGCAGTTGCATTGGGGTTTCCGTCTTGCGCTGGAATGTATTCTCGAAGTCCGTGTAGGCACCGCGGTACAGGAACTGGGACGTGACTTCCATCACTGCTTGACCTTGGCGAGTAATCGTGCCGAGAACCTCAACCATCTTCCCAGAATCCTGGTTGATGACCGCGTTAATCTGCGCAGTAGTGGCAACTTCATCGCCCTCCTTCAGTGGCTCTGCACCAGGAAGCATGCGGAAGCCGTTGGACAGATGGACAAGCTTCAAGAGATCACCGTCAATGGTTCTTGGGAAGATTGGCTTAGTGATGGCCTTCCAGCCAACAACGATGGCGAAGTCCATAGGAGCATAGACCTCCTTTCCTGGCCTCGAGACGAAAGCCTCGCCCTTGTTGCCAACGGCGTGCACAAAGTCATTGATGGCCTCGCTGGTGACGCTGGCCTTTCCGCCGTCGAATTCACCAGTGACAGAGGCATCCAAGTCGAAGGTCTCCTCACCGAACCAGGCGCGCCAGTAGAACTCCTTGATACGGTCGTTGCGATCGTCCATGACCTCATGGATAGGAGCATATCCACGTTCTGGGCGGTAAATGAACTTCAATGGTAGAGCAACTGGCTTTCCGAGAGCTGTGACTTCCTTGATCATGTTGACAACAATCTCGTTGTTAGCAGCCAACTTGACATCGATGACTTGAACATAGTGGTTTGGTCTTGGCTGCTCTTTAACGGTGATGACAGTCCTTGCTGAATCGTTTGGATGGAGGATTTCGACGAACAGACCGCGGACTGGAGCAAAGATACGCTTCATTGGATTAGTCTCGAACTTCTGTCCTTGGACAAAGATCTCTGAAGTGAACAGAGCATGTCTCCACGAACGCTTCGGGCCAGCAAGAAGTGCGAGCCATGCATCAAGGGATGGAAGTGCCGCCGTAGGAGAAGATGACAGGCGGTAAGTGGTCTTCTCGGTATCTTGGTTAACAATGAGGCCTTCGACATCAGTCTCGGCATCAGTTTCGACAAACTTGCCACCAAAGTACTCCGTGACAGGAATGGAAGACTCATCTCCATGATACAAGTCTTTGGTCAAGCCGGCGATGTGAGCGTTGTGAACACCATCAAGAATATGTTTGATCGGCTCATCCACAATCTTGGAATACTTGACTGCAGTTGGACCTTGCAAGATACAGGTCCTGCCGACATCCTGGTCGATGACAGCCTCGAGATCTTCGGACTGCCACAGAGAATCCTTCTTGAAGAAGAACTCGAAGTTCTCGTCAAGGACAGGCACGAAGGTGGTAGGTTTCTGTCCGCGACGCTGGCACAGCAGGAGGAAATGCTGAACATCTTGGGCGTTAATAAGCTGCGTCTCTGCCTCTGGGTAAGCCGCGAGAATTCGGTCCACAGCTGGATAAGGATCGACCAGATCGGAGTAGCTCTGAAGCAATGAAGCCTTTCCTTGACCCTTCACGAAGCGTTCCTCAACACGGTAGATGAAGTCTCCAGTAAGCTTGGTGTAAGACTTGTCGATCCAGCGGGACTCGTGCTTCACGTATAGAAGATCAACCAAGCGGCGGACAACCTCGCCATAGGTCATATCCTCCAGATCAACGGTCTCGCCAGCCTTGTTGCGGCCAAACCACACCTTCTGGAAATCATCATTGAGCTTCTTGATGATGTAGGCACGGTTCTTCTTCAATTCCGGAAGGCGCTTCTCCTTTGGCAAGCTAAAGATCTTCTCGTCCATCTCGGCCCAGAACTTGACACCGCGAGTAGCAAGCTTGTGGATCGGCTCACCCATCTCGGATCTAACAGTGATAACACCACCAGCCGGACCATTGTAGGTCTTCTCCCACTGGCTATCCTCGAGACCCTCTGCCTCAGTGATGGCCTTCTTGGCGTTCTTGCTCGTGTGAGCCTCCTTAGCTGTCATGACGCGACTGCCAAACAAGCATCCATCGAAGGGCATTGGTGGATAACCATACTTGGCTGACCACGTACCGGTGATGTATGGATAAGTGTCCTCAGCACCTCCGAAACCACTACCAGCGACGAGAATGACGTTCTCGCATCTGCGAATTCTGCCGTACATCTGAAGAATTGGCTGATGGAAATCCTCGAAGGAATGATGACCACCACCACGTCCACCAGTCCATTGCATCATGACTGGGAAGGTTGGATTTGCCTTGGCAATGTTGAGGACAGACTGAATAGCATCCATGGATCCCGGCTTGAAAGAGATGTGCTTCAATCCAAGGGTCTCAATATATTCCTGAGCGACCTCGATGGATGGAACACCGGCGCCGATGGTAAGACCCTCGATAGGGACACCTTGGGCACGCAATTGGCCAAGGAGAGGAATCTGCCATTGCATAGCTTGAGGGTTGACATAGATGAGGTTGACCGTGATACCACGTCCAGCAGGGATGGCGTTTTCAATGTTGGTCAGAGCTTCGGTCATGGCCGCAGCCTCGTAATATCCACCACCAGCCAGTTCAATTTGATAGCCAGCATTCATCGTGGCAGCGACAAAGTCCCAGGGGACCGTGCAAGGAGTCATTCCAGCAACCATGACAGGTGGAACACCCAGAAGTCTGCTCATCTTGGTGTCAACGTAAGTCTGGCCACCGGTTGTCTTGATGAGGCGCGGTCCATGCTCCTTCAGCCAATTCACGGCGTATTTGACGGCATGCTCCTCATCACGGTCGAAAAGCTCTGGCTTATAGCCGACTTCTGGAACGGTGCCAGCAATCGTACCGGCCAGAATGACTCGGACACCAGTTCCGTCCTTGTTTCTGCTGGTGAGGACACCGAGACCCGAGATACCACCTGGTCCGAAGTCCAACACGTGGCTGGCGTCGGGGAAGACGGTTGCCTTCTCCCAGTTGACTGCATCCTGGGTAATGAGGCGAACGAGTGTAGGCACAATATTGCCGTTCACCTCCTCCCTCAAGTCCTTGCCCGTGTTTGTGTTATAGACTGCGATACCCAGATCCTTGCTGGAAATCACGACATCCTTCAAATCGTCGTCAATGTTCTTCGTGGCATTGGCGAGATACGTGCTGTGGAATGGGGCTGTGATGGGCAAGAATCTGTTTACGAATCGGACCTTGCGCTCAGTGAAGGGGATTCTGGTCTGGTCCAATCCAGTCGGTGCCTTTACTTTGCGAAGTTGCAGGTTCAGACCGTACAGGGAAAGCGGTGGACCAGTGACGACGAGATTGCGAGCACTGTTGACCAAAGAGATTGCAATATGACGATCCTCTGGAAGATATTGGTTTGTCGCATCAATGTGCTCCTGGACTTGGGCCCGCGACAAGTCACGAATGCTCAACATAGGAGTTGGGATGCCTTCGCCATTCTCCTCGGAATCCTGGAGGACCGTGGGTGCCAAAGATGTGGTTGGGTATGTCTGCTGACTGCGAGAACCAATCCAGAAGAGCATGGTGATGGATTTAGTCGCGATCGTGTCGAACGACTCCCAGGTATCTGCGGCTGCCGTTGCTGCAGCGAGAATGACGCCTTGGGAATGGCCCGTCGCGCCGCTGATCTTCGCGCGGAATTCACCTGGGGTGAGTCCGAGAGATTTGCAAGCAACACTGTAATGGGCAAGCTGAACGAGGCCAATCAGTGGGAAGCTGACTGGTGCTGAGACAAGGTAATCGATGTCTGGAGTCGATTCAGGGTGGTGCAGCCATGCCACAATATCCAGACCCTTCACGTAGAGCTTCTCAGCCCTTGGATCGCGAGAAAGCGTCTGCAACAGCTCGGCGGATGTGGTGATGAGCTCGCCGACAAATGATGGATATGTCCTGTATAGCTCCCTGAGCTCCTCGAAGTATTCCTCGATATTGCCCTGACCTCCGAAGACACTGTAAATCTTTGCAGAGCCTTCGTTGGCCGCGCGCAGCAGTGCCGACTCATGAGCTCTGATGGGTCTGTTGATGGCTGCGCGTGCCGCATAGTATCCACGAACCGTCTCGAGCTTCTTCTCATCGATTCCGGGAAGCGTGGCGCTCAGTGCGTGGACGTCGTTTCCTCGCAGGAAGGCACGCTCGAACTCGTTGAGGACGAGCTTCAGAACCTCTTCGTAGGATCCCTGCGCGTCGTCCTCGCCGGACTCGACCTCGGCGGCGATGAAGCCCAGGTAGCGCGCCACCAGCTCGGCCGTCGAGGATGGCTCGTCGTCCTGTGCAAGCTCATCTGTGGGTTCCGGGAGAGATGCGAGGAACTGGTCCTTGATCTGAGACGCGTGGAAGTGAAGGTTCGTCGGGATCAGGAAGGAGTGTTCGAGGGAGCCATGGGTGAGAGTCAGAGGGCGGAGGGAGGAGGAGGATCGCGGTGTCGAGACGCCCGTCTGTGGGCCTGCTGATGTTGCGCCGAGCATAGTCGGCATTGAGGAGATATTAAGTCTGCGGCTGTCGGGTCGTCAGATGAATGTGGAGAGGGCGGAAGGGGCAGATTCAAGGCCGTCGGGCGCAGGAACGTGAAGAGGAGGGAACATACGTGAGTCTCGATATTCCAGATACTCAGTCAAGAGCAGGAATTGGGCGAGGTGGCTGTCTATGTGGTAGAAGTTGTATTATTTGTGACGACACAGTATTCCAGTGATCGCCGATTGATTATGATTTGAATTCTACAAACAACAGTCTTCTGAAGGAAAAGAAGAGGGAAGCTGTGCAGACAGAAGAATGGGTATGAGGTATGAGGTATGAGGAATGAGGTATGTGGAGGATATGGAGGAGGAGAGGAGTAGGAGTATGAGGAAGAAGGGAGGAGTTGTTGTTCTGTCTCAATGGGCTGTCTCGAAAGGGAGCGTCGAAATAATGTTTTGCAGAGCGACGAAGCTTTGGCCTGATTGGCTGTGGGATGATTGGGGATGAGGGAGGATGGATTGGGGTGGATTGGGGATGGAATGATTGGGGGATTGGAGTACGTACCGAATTGGTTACTGAGCATTGAGGAAGTACGTACTACTACTCTACTACTACTCTACTACTACTCTACTACTACTGAGGATATACTACTACTGAGGATGAGCAGAAAGCCCAACAAGGCCTTCGCTACGGGAGAGTTAGTTGAGTTAGTTGAGTTAGCGTTCGGATGGGGATCCAACGCAATGCAGGTGTGCCTGCCGTGCGACGAGCGAGTGGCAAGGGTGAGGCTGGAGGGGGGGTGGAGATGCAGCAAGGGGGTCCATTTGGGCTTATGTAAGCAGAAGGCCATAACCATCGACACGCACATAGATATGCATAGGGCCAATCACGGCCAAGCAAGGAGTCTCAAGGAGTCTCAAGGAGTCTCTCGGACCACGGGAGATTGGGACGCGCTAGGCTCCGTTCTCCCTAGCCGCACAACACTTTTGAGGCTGCCACATCTACCCACATCAACTCGTACACTCTTTGCCCTACAGTATGCATACAGTATTACAATATTATAGTATTACAATATTATAGTATTGTGGTATTACACTATTACACCATTACACTATCACACTATGTCTCAGAAGAGTCTATTAAGACCTCTATCAGAGCCTAAATCCTCGTGCCGTCGATGGCCTAGAGAAATCCACAGCATTATTTACCCACTATGGTCTACCCTTGGATAATTTTATTTATTTACATTCATATTTCTTGCTTGCCTCTAGAAAACTTATCCCGAGAGATATAGATAATAGACTTCATGTCTAAGAGTATGCACACATCTAAAGAACAAGTACATCCTATCATCTACCATCCACCATCTACCATCTACCATCTACCATCATCACCTCCTAAACCTCCACCCAAGACATCTTCACTTCCAGCCTCATCGTTGCCCAGGCTCCCATCTACCTCCCCCAGCGCTGTTGCCGAGTCCTGACGTCGGCCGGGCGGATCGACGAAGAGTTTGTGATTACCCATCTATGTATGTACATACGCACGTACTCCATCATGATACGAGATTTCGCAGAAGAGATTGCTGTTGATGATGATGTGGGGAGCCTACTGCCTCCTGCATCCATTATTCTTCGACCCAACAACAGTAGTACTTCGTAGTAGTCGGTCGGATGCTTTAGGGACCGATGGATTTCGATGCCCGCGTCGCCTTCTGAGAGGCGCCACGGGGCGGTACCGTGTTGTGCCGAGTCGGTGGAGGGGAGGGAGTCCGTGTCCGTAGAAGGATATTAGTCGTCTGATGAGAGGGATGTATGTATATGTAGTATATTGTTTATATCTATGTAAGTACGTATATGTAGTATATTGTTTATATGTAGTATATCATTTATATGTATGCAAGTACGTATATGTAGTATATTGTTTATATGTAGTACATCATTTATATGTATGCAAGTACGTATGTATAGTATATTGTTTATATCTATGTATTGAAGCATGTATAAGTAGTATATTGTTTATATCTTTGTAAATATGTATATGTGTATGTACGTAGTCTATACGTTTATGTTTAAGCTTGTATTTCGTATATATGTTTATATGTTTATATGTATATATGTATTCATTATATATGTAGTTATTATGAACACAGAACAATGGACTACGAATATCGTCCTCTTGCTCAGACCTCTTAACTCCTTGAGTGGATTTGGACCTCTTCTCCTTCTTCTTCTTCTTCTTCTTCTTCGTTTTCTTCTTATTATTCATATTTTTATTATTCATATTTTTCATATTATTCATATTATTCTTATTCTTCTTCTTATTCATATTCTTCATCTTCTTCTTCTTCCTCTTCTTCTTAATTTTCCTCATCATCGAAATTTCCTCCTTGATCAAGCGTCGACCACAAATCGGCATTAGGCTACATTAGGCTACAGCAGGCTACAGTAGGTATAGTACGCATCCACATTACATCGCTACACGGCGCCTTCATCACCCTTGCCTCACTTCTCCCGTTCCGGGCTAGCGCCGCATCACTGTTGAGACCCGGAGACCCAACTTTTTGTGTGGACAAACGTCGATTTCACATCCAGGAAACCCAACCACAATTGTTGTCTCTTGCTCTTGCTCTTGCTCTTGTCCCCTCGAGACGCTTCGATTCACTCGACGCTCCCTTTCTTCTTCCCATACCCATATCCAATCCCCTCATTCTCTTCGCATCCTTCGCGACGATCATCCCATAATCATATATCCTCTTGTACCGTTCTCTTCCTCTCCAGCTCAATTCCCTCCTACCATTTGTATTATAACGTCTCTGCTTCATAATCTTCCAAGGACCTCGCTTTCCCCACAGCTCCTATAATCAAGAACACACCGCGCAGCAAACCAACAGAGGATTTGCCCCAGATCCCCTCACGAATAACATCCTCGACAGAGTCCAACCCACCTCTCTTGTCATAATCGTCTCCGGACGTAAAACACACAATCGCCATGCGTCCCGAAGTCGAGCAGGAGCTCGCCCACACGCTCCTCGTCGAGCTCTTGGCATACCAGTTCGCGTCGCCCGTACGATGGATTGAGACCCAGGATGTGATCCTTGCGGACAAGATGACTGAAAGAATTGTCGAGATCGGTCCCGCAGACACCCTGGGCGTCATGGCCAAGAGGACAATTGCCTCGAAATACCAAGCACACGACGCCGCGAAGTCCATCCAGCGTCAAATCCTGTGCTACAACAAGGACGCGAAGGAGATCTACTACGATGTTGATCCGGTCGAGGATGAGCCGGCGCCAGCTGCCACCAGTGAAGCTCCGGCCGCCGCCGCCCCAGCATCTGGTGCCCCGGTCCCTGCGGCTGCTGCGGCTGCCCCAAGTGCTGGGCCAGCTGCACAGGTTCCAGATGCCCCAGTTGGTGCGCTGGATATCGTCAGGTCGCTCATTGCGCAGAAGCTGAAGAAGCCATTCACGGAGATTCCGCTGAGCAAGGCGATCAAGGATCTCGTTGGAGGTAAGCACATCCGGAGACTCGACGGAAGATGGCAATGAATCTAATTGTATCACTACAGGCAAGTCGACTCTCCAGAACGAAATCCTCGGTGATTTGGGCAAGGAGTTTGGTTCCACTCCAGAGAAGCCCGAAGATATCCCATTGGACGAACTTGGTGCGTCGATGCAGGCCACCTTCAACGGTCAACTGGGAAAGCAGTCCTCGTCACTTATCGCGAGATTAATTTCTTCGAAGATGCCGGGTGGCTTCAATATCACAGCAGCCAGGAAATATCTCGAGACAAGATGGGGTCTGGGTCCAGGACGCCAGGATGGTGTTCTCCTCTTAGCCCTCACAATGGAACCGCCGGCGCGTCTTGGCTCGGAAGCCGATGCCAAGGCTTTCCTCGACGACGTTTCTCATAAATATGCTGCGAATGCTGGTGTTAGTCTTTCTGCACCCACTGCTGCTGCGGGCGGCGGTGGTGGCGGTGGAATGATGATGGACCCTGCGGCCCTTGACGCCCTGACCAAGGATCAGCGTGCCCTGTTCAAGCAACAACTTGAGCTGCTTGCCCGATATCTGAAGATGGATCTCAGGGCAGGCGATAAGGCTTTCCTTACCTCCCAACAATCAGAAGCGGCCCTTCAATCACAGCTTGATCTGTGGAACGTCGAGCATGGCGAGTTCTATGCTGCCGGAATTGCGCCAGTCTTCACGCCACTCAAGGCCAGAGTCTACGATTCGTCCTGGAATTGGGCTCGCCAAGATGCTCTCCTCATGTTCTACGACATCATTTTCGGTCGCCTGAAGGCCGTTGATCGCGAGATTGTCAGCCAATGTATCCGCATCATGAACCGCGCAAACCCCACCCTCATCGACTTCATGCAGTATCACATCGATCACTGCCCAGCCGACAGAGGCGAGACATACCAACTTGCAAAGGAACTCGGTCAGCAACTTATTGAGAATTGCAAGGATGTTTTGGGTACCGCACCTGTGTATAAGGACGTCTCCGTTCCAACGGGTCCTCAAACAAAGATCGATGCTCGCGGCAACCTGGAGTACGCTGAGGTCCCACGCGCGAGTGTACGCAAGCTTGAGCACTATGTTAAGGAAATGGCAGATGGTGGCAAGATCTCCGAATATGGAAATAGAACCAAGGTTCAGAGCGACCTCGGCAAGATCTACAAGCTTATCAAGCAGCAACACAAGATTTCCAAGGATGCTCATCTCCAGATCAAGACTCTTTATGGCGATGTCATCCGCTCCCTTGCCATGAGCGAGGGCCAAATCATGCCTAAGGAGACCAAGGGCAAGGTTGCCGGTCTCAAGAAGACCGGCGTCAAGCAGGGCAAGGTCGAGACCATTCCCTTCTTGCACTTGAAGAGAAAGGATGAGCATGGCTGGGAATACAGCAAGAAGCTTACCGGCCTTTACATCAACGGCCTTGAGGAAGCTGCCAAGAACGGAGTGTCCTTCCAGGGTAAGAATGCACTGATGACTGGCGCCGGAGCTGGCTCTATTGGAGCCGAGGTTCTGCAGGGCTTGATCAGTGGTGGTGCCAAGGTCGTTGTCACAACCAGTCGCTTCTCTCGCGAAGTCACCGAATATTACCAGGCTATGTATGCTCGTTACGGATCCCGTGGCTCTCAACTCATTGTCGTCCCATTCAACCAGGGAAGCAAGCAGGATGTTGAGGCCCTGGTTGACTACATCTACGACCCCAAGAACGGTCTCGGATGGGATCTGGACTTTGTCATTCCTTTCGCCGCCATTCCTGAGAACGGAAGGGAGATTGACAGCATTGACTCCAAGTCTGAGCTTGCTCACCGTATCATGTTGACCAATCTTCTCCGACTCCTTGGTGCTGTCAAGAAGCAAAAGGCCGACAGAGGCTATGAGACTCGCCCAGCTCAAGTGGTTCTGCCATTGTCCCCCAACCACGGTACCTTTGGTAACGACGGTCTGTACTCTGAGTCCAAGTTGGCCCTCGAGACCCTCTTCAACAGGTGGCACTCGGAGAGCTGGGGTAACTTCCTCACTATCTGCGGTGCAGTTATTGGATGGACTCGTGGTACTGGCCTCATGGGTGCCAACAACATCACTGCTGAGGGTGTTGAGTCTTACGGTGTCCGCACTTTCTCTCAGACTGAGATGGCCTTCAACTTGCTCGGCCTGTTGACCCCATCAGTCGTCGACCTGTGCCAGTCTGAGCCGGTCTTTGCCGACCTCAACGGTGGCCTCCAGTTCATTCCAAACCTGAAGGACGTCATGACCAACTTGCGCAAGGATATTATGGAGACCAGCGAGGTCCGTCGTGCTGTCACCAAGGAGACTGCCATCGAGAACAAGATCGTCAACGGTGAGAAGAGCGAGGCGCTTTACAAGAAGGTCACCATTGAGCCACGTGCCAATATCAAGTTCGACTTCCCTAACCTTCCAGACTGGAACAAGGACATTGCTCCACTCAATGAAAATCTCAAGGGCATGGTTGATCTTGAGAAGGTCGTTGTTGTCACTGGGTTCGCTGAGGTTGGTCCATGGGGTAACTCTCGTACTCGTTGGGAGATGGAAGCCTATGGCGAATTCTCCCTTGAGGGTTGTATTGAGATGGCCTGGATTATGGGCTTGATCAGGAACCACAACGGGCCGATTAAGGGCAAGCAATACGCCGGATGGGTTGATGGGAAGACTGGCGAGCCGATCGATGATAAGGATGTCAAGCCCAAGTACGAGCCGTTCATTCTCGAGCATGCTGGTATCCGTCTCATCGAGCCAGAGATGTTCAATGGCTACGACCCCAACAAGAAGGAGCTGCTTCAGGAGGTTGTCATCGAGGAGGATCTTCAGCCATTTGAGACTTCCAAGGACAACGCTCTCGAGTTCAAGCTCAAGCACGGCGACAAGGTTGAGATCTTCGAGATCCCAGAATCCGGAGAGTATACTGTCCGCATGAAGAAGGGTGCAAGCCTCTTGGTTCCAAAGGCGCTCCGATTCGATCGTCTTGTTGCCGGACAAATCCCACTTGGCTGGGACGCAAGGAAGTATGGTATTCCGGAAGACATCGTTGCGCAAGTTAACCCAGTCACTCTCTGGGTCCTTGTTTGCACGGTTGAATCTCTTCTGGCGGCTGGTATCACTGATCCTTATGAGTTCTACAAGTATGTCCATATTTCCGAAGTCGGAAACTGTATCGGCTCCGGTCTTGGTGGCGCTACCGCCCTGAGAGGCATGTTCAAGGACCGCTATCTTGACCAGCCTATCCAGAAGGATATCCTCCAGGAGTCTTTCATCAACACCATGAGTGCTTGGGTTAACATGTTGCTCCTGTCCTCGACCGGTCCCATCAAGTCCCCATCCGGTGCTTGCGCAACTGCTGTCGAGTCTCTGGACATTGGTTACGAGACGATCGTCGAGGGCAAGGCTCGCGTCTGCTTCGTTGGTGGTTTCGATGATTTCACCGAGGAGGGCTCTTATGAGTTTGCCAACATGAAGGCTACCGGCAACGCAGTTGACGAGTTTGCGCATGGTCGTACCCCAGGAGAGATGTCTCGCCCAGCAACCACGACCAGAAATGGTTTCATGGAATCCCAAGGTGCTGGCATGCAGCTCCTCATGACCGCGAGGTTGGCTCTTGATATGGGTGTACCGATCTACGGTATCCTCGGCATGACCGCCACCGCCACCGACAAGATCGGGCGCTCCATCCCAGCTCCTGGCCAAGGTGTCCTCACCACCGCCCGTGAGAAGGCTGGCAACTTCCCATCCCCTCTCCTGGATATCAAGTATCGTAGACGCCAGGTCGAGCTTCGCAAGAAGCAGGTCAAGCAATGGCAAGAGGCTGAGCTCGAGTACTTGCATGAGGAGGTTGCTGCTATGAAGGCGCAAGGTGGCGAGTTCAACGAATCCGCGTATGCCGCCGAGCGTGCTGAGCATATTAACCGCGAGGCCGCTAGACAAGAGCGTGACGTTTTGGATCAGCTCGGCAACAGCTTCTGGAAGAAGGATCCCTCCATTGCGCCACTCCGTGGTGCACTGGCTACCTGGGGCCTCACCATCGATGACCTCGACATCGCCTCCTTCCACGGCACCTCCACCATGGCCAACGACAAGAACGAGTCCAAGACGTTCTGCCAGCAAATGGAGCACCTCGGTCGCAAGAAGGGCAATGCCGTGCTCGGTGTCTTCCAGAAGTTCCTCACTGGCCACCCCAAGGGTGCCGCCGGTGGCTGGATGATGAACGGCGCCCTCCAATGTCTCAACACCGGTCTCGTCCCCGGTAACCGCAACGCCGACAACGTCGACCAGGTGATGGAGCAATTCGACTACATCGTCTACCCCAACAAGTCGATCCAGACGGACGGCATCAAGGCCTTCTCCGTCACGGCCTTCGGCTTCGGCCAGAAGGGCGCCCAGGCCATCGGCATCCATCCCAAGTACCTCTTCGCGACGCTCGACGAGCAGACCTTCAACACCTACGCCGGCAAGCTGCAGTCCCGCCAGAAGAAGGCCTACCGCTACTTCCACAACGGCCTGATCAACAACACCATCTTCGTGGCCAAGACGCACGCGCCCTACGCCGACGACCAGATGGCGGACGTCTTCCTCAACCCCACCGCGCGCGTCTCCGTCGACGCGAAGACGGCGACGCTGACGTACGCGTCGGACTTCGCCGCGGCGACCGTGGACAGGGAGAAGACGGCGAGCACGCGCCGCATCGTGGAGTCGCTGGCGCAGGGCGCGGCGGCGCCGGGCAACAAGGTAGGCGTCGACGTCGAGGACGTGGCGGCGATCAACGTCGACAACGCGACGTTCATCGAGCGCAACTTCACGGCGGGCGAGCAGAGCTACTGCCGGGCGGCGGCGGATCCGCGGGCCAGCTTCGCGGGCAAGTGGAGTGCGAAGGAGGCGGTGTTCAAGAGCCTGGGCGTGAGGAGCCGCGGGGGCGGGGCGGAGCTGAGGAGCATCGAGATCGGGAATGACGAGAAGGGGGCACCTGTTGTTCGTGTAAGTGCTGACTGACCATCCATCCGGGGAGGAGAGAGGGATTCAAAGATCGAGGCTAATCATGCACAGCTCCATGGCGACGCGGCAGCTGCGGCGAGGGAGGCGGGCGTGCGCGAGATCAACGTGTCGATCTCGCACTCGGACAGCCAGGCCATCGCCATTGCCGTCGCAACGTTCTAGGACGGCTGCGGCGACGAGCGGGTGCGCGGGTTTCTTGTACGTGGCAGCGGAGTCTGTCTTCTTACCTCTTTTCCACGTCTAGGGTTTGGGAATATCTGGGCGTGCGTGTTTTTTTATGTGTGTTGCTTGTTTGTTTGTTTGTGTAAGACAAGAGGGTGCGGGGTTTTGGGAACGTCGAGGGGGAGGTAGATGGGTGATGGGTGAATAGATTAGATTATCGACATCCATCATCAGACGGCCCTGCGGGGGAGGGGGTGGTAATATAGAAGATAGAAGAAAGAAAGAAAGAAACATGTCCTCCACATCCTGAGTATCTCTGCGTGCGTGAAGCGAGTGGGAGCAGCAAGATGGCCGGGGTGGGATGGGAAAGGGGTAAGGGGGGACTATATACACAGGTTTCCCAGCCAACGATTGATCGAATGACGAAGCCTCCTCGAGAACAGTGCTTGATCAAATTACGTCCGGAATCCAAAGTGCCATGCTCGTATTCGTATCCGCAGTGGAGGGGTGGGCGCAGGCGAGAGGACTGCGGGGCGTTAAGGGGGGTGGGGGGGTTGATGGGGGTGGGGATTGGGAAGGACGGCGACGGCGACGGCGGCGACGGCGGCGACGGGGAAAGCATGGGTGGTGTAAGGTGAGGTGGTGCGGGAAGAGGAGAGGAGGAGGAGGAGAGGAAGAGGAAGAGGGTTGCCGTCAACAAGATGCGCGAGGTGCTTCGACCCGTTGGTCTCGTGGCTGCTGATGCCCCGAGATCGTAGCTGCCGACTTGTCGACTGGACGCGCCTCAGTTGTGCGCGATCCCCGTCGCTTCGAGGGTTAGGGTCGACGGACCGTTGCATCTCCATCATCTGCCGTCTTCCTCTCCTCGCACCGGAACTACAACGGCCCTCCCCGTCCGCGCTCCGGCCGCGACGATAGATGACGCCTGTGTGTGTGTGTGTGTGTGTCTGGGAGATTAGGTGTCTTATACGTGCCTGCCGGCTCGGCGTGAAGCTCCAGCTGTGTCGGTGGGAATCCGACCTGCGATGCCTTCGCAGCGACGGCGAGAGCCACGGCGGCAGCAGCAGCGTCGCCGTTCCAGTAGGCCTGCGTTAAGCAGCAGCAACAGTCTCCGCGACAACATGCCTCCTCTCATCTCGCAATCCGCATGATATGTCAGAGTGAGAAGACGCGCATGTCAAGGGAGGGTAGGAGCTCTGGAACGCAAGAGGAGCGGGAAGTCGTACAAGTGGATAGTGAGTGCTTTTATGCATGCGGTGGCTGCGGAGTCCTATCTTCAATGCTTTCCCCCTTCCCAGCCAGCCACGGCATGCTGATGCTGCCTGCTAATGCGCTTCGCTCCCTCCTCCTCCGGCGCCAGCATATCCCCGATCACCTCACGAGGTCAATAACTAAGCATAGATGAAATAGCATGTTGATGTGACGCGTTCATACGTGCCACCCTCCCAATTGCGAGATCGTACATGCTTTCCTTTCCTTTCCTTTCCTTGCCATTCCAGTTCCTCCCGACCCCCCTTCCAATACCAACTAGACTTCCAGCCTTGAACGCCACCCATGCTGCACATATCCACACCGAGTCCCTCCTGTCCGGTTGTCCAAAACCATCGTCCAGCCGCGAAACGGTCTCCAACTCCGCGACCACCGCGCCCAAAGCCTACACATTCTCCCTAAACATACTCCTCCTCTCCGTCGGACTATCCGGCTCCGCGTCCACACTATGACTCTTCTGATGTCCCTTCCCCTTATCCGCCTCCGCCGGGCGCGGACTCACCCCCCTCAAACTCTCCGTCCCCGCATCGTCATCAAACGGATTCCTCTCCGCCCTCCCCTGCCCGCCCAGCCCCATCTCCTCATCATACCGTCCCCCCTCCTTCCCCTTCACAGCCCTGTCCACACTCTCGTCCCTCCTCCTCCCCCTCCCCCTCTCCTCGCCGCCCGCGCCCTCATACGCCGTCTCAGCCCGGCGCTGCAGGCCCACCTCCTCCTCGTCATAATCCGCGCCGGGCTCCGTGCCCACCCTGGCATCCCACGCCTCATCTGGATCCAGCGGGCCGAAGCCGCCTCTGCCCCCGCCGCCGCCCCTGCCATACCCGTTGAGCGGCTCCTCGTACGCGCCGGCGGCCTCGCGGTTCCGCCGATACCGGAACTCGCGGATGCGGTCGCCGACCCAGCCCACGAGCCCGCCCGTGCGCGGCTGCGGGCTGTACGGCGAGGCGAGCGCGGCGAACGGGTTGTACGAGGAGAGCGTGGGCGTGGGCAGCCCGAGGCGCCGCGCGCGCAGGTGCACGAAGAGGATCCAGGCGCAGGCGCAGAGGAGGAGGACGACGAGGAGGGCGATGAGGAAGGCGGCGAAGCCGGGGATGGCCATTTGGGGCGTTGGTTGGGGGGTGATGGGGTTGTGGGTTTTGGAGGTGTTGGGTGTCTCGCTGGGGATGTTGGAATGATGGCGCAGAGAGAATGGATGCTTATGCCATGCCTGTGGTCAAGAGGAGACGGAGATGTAGGTCGAGTGGATGAGGAGAGAGCAGAGATGCGTGAATGGAGATGAGTGTTGGGATTGTTCTTGTTCTTGTTCTTGTTCCTGTTCTCTGCTGACCCTTGGCGGTGAGATAGATTCCTTGTTGGGGTCTCCTTGGAATCTTGTTGGAATCTTGTTCTCTTGGAATCTTACACACACAGACAATGCCGCAGTGCCCGGATAGAGGGGCGGAGATATGTTGATCCGGCTGATACGCGATGCTTACGTACACGGCGGAAGACGATAGGGTTGTTGACGGAGGTCACGTGATGCACATCTTGTGTCTATCAGCTTTGTAGATGCTTCTCATTGATTTAAGGAACCCTTTCTTGCCTACTCCATAATATAATATATAATATATAATATATACTGTATATATAAATCGTCTCTTTACAATGATAATCCTGAGCTTCATTTTACAAAGCAGAAAAGATTAAAAGATTCTCTCAGGCTCTTGGCATCTCCGGGACCTGCGGCACTGCACGGGAGCCGGCGGTCTTCGTGGACTGGGGGCATGGTTATCGAATCTGATGATCTGATAAACTACGCACATAAACCACAGCCTCAGTGCGTCAACTACAACACCATCAACAACATGACACTACGCGCCGCCAAAATGTCCTAAGGACCGGAAGTGGTCTATAAGCAAACCACACCTCGGACATCCAGCATATTAAGCATCTTGATATATTATAATTTCTTTATTATAATTTCTTTTTGGACACTACTACTCCGCCTAGACCGCCTAGACCCCCATTGCGGCATCACCTCACGCGCCGGACCTTCCCTTCCCAGCGGGTCCCGCCTCCCGACCCCTCTTGTCATGCTATGTACGGCCAGCCACGGCCAACATACATACACAACCCTACAGCCTGTTATCTAGCCGCATATGACCTCTCGTTCTCGCAGATCCTCCTCATCCAACACAGGTCATCACCCCCCGAAGAATGCCTTCGCCAGACCGGGCCACGACGAAGACGAAATCGAAGACGAATCCTACGTCCTCAACAGCATCACCTCCAGCTCCGACATCCCTCTGACGACCATCGCCACAGACGCAACGAGCGCGAGCGTGAGACCGAGACCGCACGAGGCCGAGTCGCCAGACGATGTCGACGGCGCGAATAGCGGTATAGAACAGACACCGAGTACGGACCCGAGTGCCTCGCTGCGAATGTCGAAGGCACCGCTGCTGCTGCGGACGAGCCCGGGGCTGGGGACGGGCTCCTACGGCGCGGCGCCCATCGGGCCCTCGACGGATGTGAGCGATGAGGAGGAGCAGGAGGAATCGAATAGGCCCGAGAGCAGGCGCGGTTCGACGCTCCGGCATATGGTGAGCTTTTCGAGCTTTTCGAGGCGACGGCGGAGGAGGAGGGAGGACGACGATTGCGACGATGACGATGAGGCGTCGGGGAGCATAAGGATGGCGGATTCGGCGTCCAGACGGAGACGGAGTATGTCGATAGCAGCGAGCACGACGCTAGAGGGAGTCGAGGATTTTGGACTAGAAAGCAGATACACCATCTCAGGACTTCCTCTTTCCGCGACTGAGTCTGACGACTCGATGGGGGATGATGAGGATGAAGACGCTCTAGAGGAGGAAGAGGCGGTCGTTATGGAGGAGGACGATGGCCTCTCCGACGACGAAGACCCTCCGGATAATTCGAGATATGCTCAAGTCAGAGCATCGGTGTCTGCGCTGGACGATGTGACGCTATCTATTAACACACCCCGCATGTGGATCTTATCTATGTTATTTGCAATCTTGGGCTCATCTACGAATCTCTTCTTTTCTCTACGATATCCCAGCGTATCTATCACGCCCGTTATCGCTTTATTGCTTGCTCATCCCTTGGGATTGCTATGGGACAAGTTCCTCAAACGAAACGATGATCCAGAAGAGGTATTCATCCACGGGCAACGGTCCCGTACGCCTATGACCTCAGCAACAGCTCGCGAAGCCGATGCCGTCGAGGTCGTGGGCGGGCCACAGAGTGCGAAGGCACTGCTTGGAAGCAACGAGCCGTGGAAGCGGCGCTTCAGGCTATGGCTCGCCCAGGGCCGCTGGAACGAGAAGGAGCACAGCTGCGTCTACATCGCCAGCAACGTCTCCTTCGGCTTCGCCTTCGCAACCGACGTCATCGTCGAGCAAACCCACTTCTACAAGCAGCCTGTCACCATCATCTACCAGATCCTGCTGATCCTCTCGACCCAGATCCTGGGCTACGCATTCGCCGGGCTCAGCAGACGCTTCCTCGTCCGCCCCGGCGGCATGATCTGGCCCGGCACGCTCATGTCGGCAGCCATGTTCACCACCCTGCATAAGGAGGAGAACAGCATCGCCAACGGCTGGAAGATCTCGCGCTGGAAGTTCTTCTTCGTGGTCTGGCTCTCCTCATTCGCCTTCTACTTCCTGCCCGGCCTTCTCATGCCCGCCCTCTCCTACTTCAGCGTCATCACCTGGTTCGCGCCTAAGAACGTCGTCATCGCGAACCTCTTCGGCGTCAGCTCCGGCCTGGGCCTCTTCCCCGTCACATTCGACTGGGCCCAGATCGCCTACATCGGGTCGCCGCTGACGACGCCCTTCTGGGCAGCTATGAACGTCGTCGGCGGCCTCGTCGTCGTCATGTGGATCATCGCCCCCATCGCATACTACAGCAATGTCTTCTTCTCTTCGTACATGCCCATCCTCTCGTCCGCCGTGTTTGATAACACCGGCAACGTCTACGATGTCAGCAAGATCCTGACGAAGGACTTCGTCTTCGACAGACGCGCGTATGAGAACTACAGCCGCGTGTTCATGCCCATCACATACGTCCTCAGCTACGGCTTGCAATTCGCCGCATTAGCATCACTACTCACCCACACCGCCTGCTGGCACGGCAAAGACATCATGAAGCAGTGGAAGAACTCCCTCAAGGAGATCAAGGGGGAGCCGAAAGCAGGCTACGAGCCGGTGGCGAGCACGATCCGTCGCCGCTCACGCCTAGCAGCAACCGGCCTGCATAGGTCGGACTCCAACGTCTCCAACCTGGACGACATCCTCAACCAAGAGGACGTGCACAACCGGCTCATGAGGAAGTACAAGGACGCGCCGATGTGGTGGTACCTGGCTACCTGCGTCTCCATGACGGCCATCGGGATCTTCGTCGTGGAATAGTACGTCCCCCTCTTCTCCGTCCATTACCTCCCCAACCTCAACCCCCAACCCCGCAAGCTCACACACCGCCGCAGCTACCCCGTCCATCTCCCCTGGTACGGCCTCCTCCTCGCCCTCTCCATCTGCGCCCTCCTCTTCATCCCCATCGGCATCGTCGCCGCCATCACCAACCAACAATCCTCCATCTACCTCATCTGCCAGCTCGCCTGCGGCGCGCTCTTCCCCGGCCGCCCCGTCGCCAACATGGTCTTCGTGACCTACGGCTACATCTCGTCGGCGCAGGGCATCAAGTTCTCCTCGGACCTCAAGCTCGGGCACTACATGAAGATCCCGCCGCGCACGCTCTTCTCCGTGCAGATGGCCGCGACGCTGCTCTCGTCGCTCACGCAGATCGCCGTGCTGAACTGGATGTTCGCGCACGTGCCGCGTATCTGCACGCCCGACGCGCTGAATGGCCTCACGTGCCCGCTCGCGCGCGTCCACTTCAACGGCTCCATCCTCTGGGGCGTCGTCGGGCCGCACGAGTTCTTCGGCCCCGCGGCCACCTACCGGCCGCTCGTGTGGTGCTTCCTGCTCGGGGCGGTGGCGCCGGTGCCGCTGTGGTGGTACGCGCGGCGGCGGCGCCACAGCGTCGTGCGCAAGATCAACCTGCCCGTGCTGTTCGGGTCGCTGAGCTGGATCCCGCCGGCGACGGGGCTCAACTTCAGCGTGTGGGCGCTCGTGTGCTACGCGTTCAACTTCGTGGTGCGGCGGCGCGCGCCGCGGTGGTGGGCCAAGTACACGATGACGCTCAGTGCGGCGCTGGACAGCGGGCTGGCCTTCGGGCTCGTGGTCATCTTCTTCGGGTTCGTGTATCCGGGCCTCATGGAGGGGTTCAGCTGGTGGGGCACTGAGGTGTACAAGCAGGGCTGCGATTGGCAGGCTTGCAGTTACAAGACGGTGCCGCCGGGCGAGCATTTTGGGCCGGATGCGTGGTGAGAATGTGTGTAGAGTATGGCGGGGAGGAGCGCGGGATTGGATCCTGTGCGGAGAGTATGTATTGCGAGGAAGGAAGGAAGGGGATGGGGCGGAATTAAGGCTTTGGAGCTGTGAGATAGAGAGGAGATGGACTTCTATAGAAGGGTTTGGGAAGAGATGGAGTTTGGATACGGAAAGATATTCGCCTGCTCTGAAGAGGCGGCAAGAGACCGGAGACAGAGAAGAAGCAGGGGAGCCTGCAAGGAGTGCTCACTTATATAGTGTATGACTTATATATAGTACTAGAATCATCTGGTCGATTCCGACGACCACATACATATTACGAGTTTGTTTTGAATGAGCAGTTCTATATACATGTCAAATTATCCCTGCCTACCCACGATTTCCAGGGTCAAAATATCTAAATTAGATTATCAGGATCAATTCCTACTTTCAAGACATTGTTCCTAGATTGCGAACAACTTCCTTGCATCCGAGCATTGCCTGGAACAAATTAATCCGTGGTCTCTCAGGCGTCGGGATCAATTCATGTTTATCTGACATATATGCGTGCTCCTACAGCCGCCGAGGCCTTATATAATGGCGACACGTGGAGGAAGTTGCTTTGCGATATGTGTGTGAAAAAGCGAAAAAAAGCAGGAAGGCGAGTTTCAGGAGAAGGAGAAGCATGGCGAAGAAATGGTTTGGTGGTGGGGGGTTTCAACAGTATTAATTCCTCGACGAACAGTGCGTACAACGTTGCGCTTGGGAGGTGAGTCGGGTGTATGAGAGGAGATTATGTGCGAGGAGATACTGTATGTAGAATTGATACTTCAAGTTTGCGCACAGGACATGGCTGAGAATGCGTGAGAGATGTCTTGACGCTCTAGATGAAAGAACTGCGAGGAATAAAAGATACCCGCAAACGACTAGTTCGGACTCATTACAGCCAGAGAGTCTCATTTTGGCCAGGACGTCTCTTAAAATTATGTCTGGTGAGATGCCGTATGAAGAGAAGAAGAATTGATACTCCGAATCTGCGGCAGAGCCTGTGTAGGAATGCTTAAGACCAGACGTCTGGATCTCGACACCGCAAGAGCGGATTAGGATTTCTAGGAATAGAGGTAGCCATGACAATTTGACTAACATTCACTAGAAACCAAAGAATCTGGCTTTGCTCAAAACCATCCCTTTCACGCTTGCTCGTCCGAAACTTCGGAAAGGGGACAGGCGTGATCGGGATCATACAGTAGGCTTGTAACAATATGCGTTTGCGGCTCTGCAAAGGTCTACAATTTGGCAAATGAAGTGGCAGACTACTGTCGGCACGCATTGATAAATCTGGGATGGAGAGATGTAAAGTACTCTGTTGTTTGAAGTTTCCATTCGTGGGCTTTTCTGCCAGTGTGGGAAAATGAAATAAAATTATAAAGAATCAATTGCAAAAACACGTGTAGCCTCTCATCACTTGATTCGCATGATCGACGAAATGACTTATCTCTCTGTAATGTGCCTTCAAAAGATGGCGCTTTTCTGCATGGACAACACCTTGAGGATCTCTTTCATTCTGGTAAAGCATAAACCAAGAATGTTGGATGTCAACGCGGCTGGCGAATAGGCAGAATCCGGCCTGTCGTCCCGTCGGCTCATCGATGTTCCACGTCCCCATCCATCATCCATCACCCATCTCACGTTCAGCTGTCGCAAGCGCTCATTTGCGCGCTCGCGATCCACGCAAACGCATGTCGGAGATTGTGCTCGAATGGGCGCAAATCACAGCTTACAGCTTCGTTTCAGAGGGATCAAGCTTTCGAGGTGCGTCGGGTTGCGTCGGTAGCGGGCGCTGTGCTGCGGAGAATGGCTTCAAATGTGAGAGTGAGACTTGTCGATGCTTGAGGCGGTGAAGAGACGGACGCCTGGACTTTCCGTCCGCATATGTTGGTATCGCATATGTAGGTATGGCGTATCATGGCGGCCGAAGACAAGTTCGGCGGATAGATGGATGGGGACTTCGTTGATGGTCCAGAAGGAATGTGTCACTGCCAGTGTCGGTGTCAGTGTCAGTGTTTCCGGCTTCTTATGCCGTATGTTTCTCTTTCCTCATGCTTGAGGGAGAGTGCCGGCATCGACATACATACGGAGTAGGAGTAATTTGACGTCGAAGTGTCTGCATACACACACACATGCTGGCGCTGGTTGGAGGAAGCAGAATGGAACGGACGCAAAGACTGTTAAATGCATTGCCGCTGGCATATTGTAAAGAGTCGCACTGCATTGCATTGCATTGCATTGCATTGCATCGCGTCGCATCACATTGCCTTGCCTTATCTTTCTCTCCTTGAAGCTGTTATCGTCGGCCATATCAGGGACGACTCTCGAGGAGGTCTGGGACGCAGCGATCCCCAGTTTCTCAATAAAATGCAGTGTATTATAATTGTTAAGCTGGCCGGTAACCAGTAACCCGGAGGGCCTGTTGATCCTCTGTTGGAGGGGCTTGGCCTGTGGACAGGCTGCGGCGGATATGCAGCTTCTGGTAATCCGTAATCCGCCGATCCGTGAAGGAGGAAATGGAGGGCGACAAAGGGCGGTCTGGAAGCTGGACATTTGAGATGAGATAATGAGACCTTATGAGGGTTGAAGGATGATGGATGATGCATGGATGATAGAGCGGTTGATGTTCCGTGAGTTGTAGCGGCTCCAGTTCGGATCTGGAGGATTGGCACCGATGCTGCTTGGACTGACTCGACTGGCATTGAGGGAGGAGAAGAGTATTGATGGAGATGGAAAGGCAGTGGCAGTGCTCGATGTTATGTTGTTTGTGGGAAATGAAGAAAAGATGGGAAGAAAAAAAGATGGGAAGAAGAAAAGATGGGAAGAAGTCGATTTGCGGTTATTTTCTGTTGAGAAGGTAGGAAGGAAGCAGTGTACACTCCTCAGTCCTCATTAGATATCTCAAAGAGGTCGGAATCTAGCACTTTTCCATTCTCAACATCAACATCAATCAATATCATTATATCAACATTGACCTTTTGCCATGAGTTCTCCTCGTATCTTGCGATATTCAACCTCTCTGCATTCTTCGTCGCAATGTATCCAACGGAATGCTCCTGTGCTATATGTGACGTGCCTATGGCGACTGAAGGCTGTTGTGCTTATACAACCTCACTATCAACGGTGACATGATTGAAGCATAAAAGTCCTGATAGACAAGGTCGAGAAGGCGACAACATCTTGCTCAAAATCTATTCCAGCTCTGCTCAAAGGTCGACATGCTTCGGGTAAACATCATTGACGACAATGCATAGGTCAATCTTCAACCATCTCAGGCGTCGACTTTGACCGAGAAGACACGATGCTCAAAACCTCAATCTCAACCTCAACACGAATATCAAATAGCTGCGTCATATTGCGCCTTATCTCGTCTCACCAGCGACCGATGTCGTGCATCCGGCTAAGGGACCAACTGCAGCGTCAGAGCGTTCCACGGCGGTACAATGGCCCGACAGGAAGCCCGAGTTCGTGTCAGGAATCGGAAATCAGAAAGCAGAAACCGAGGAAATTTGACACTCGAGGCCGCGACCGAGAGGGAGATATTATTATACTTCGCGGACTGGGAAGATGCGTCCCCGGACGGTGGAACGGGTCAGGGTGGACTGCAGGCTTGCAGGCAGGAGGAGTGCTCGGCCATGGAGATGAGGTCATCGATCGTCATGAGTGGTTCTCGTTCTCATGGGTGTGGTGTATTTCTCCCGAGATGGAGCTGGTTGAGGTCCCGAGATGAAGAAGATGGTGGGAGGAGGTGGATTACAGAAAGAGCCGACGAGCCATGTGGTATCTCTGTCTCTGGCCCTGGTCTGCCCTCATTGACCTCGACTGCATGCTCACTCACCTCCTTGTAGCCATCCATGTCTCTCGGGACCATCATGAGCAGACATGCTTGATACATACTGCATCTCCACCGCTATCGCAGCTTCATCCGAGGGAGAGGAGAGGAGAGGAGAGGGGACAGAGGGAGAGGAGAGAGAGGAGAGAGAGTCGTTTGAGGCCACATCACCTACCTACTGCTGTGCATCCCAAGCTCAATCAGTTCAATCAGTTCAATCAGAGTCGACGTATGCCATGCCATGCCATTATGGCACATCTGCTGCACTCTGAGCAGATAGGCGCTCGCGGGATATACTCACTTTGGCGTCTGCTACTACTAACACGGTACATGACATATTCATACGGAGGTAGGGGATTTAGGGGAGAGAGGAGAGCTTTGGAGTTCTCTGCTCTGCTCCTATCGAGTATACGAGCCTACGAGCCTTTCCCAGAGCTTCACACTCCCTGTCGGTGCATGCTATGCTTGTCATACCCAAGCCTGCGATCCCGGCTGCCCATGCGTCGTCGGCGCCCTTGTTGAGTACCTCAGGCGTTTGTATGTACCTTGTTCCAACCATCACTGAACGACGTATGTAACCTATTTAAGGTCTACATGGCATTTACATGCTCGGTACGTACTCCGTGCATGCATTGAATTTGCCATCACCCTCGGTATTCGCATCATCCAACCATCGGGGGAATCCCCAGCTACACCGTGCTCCCCAATTCACGTCAGCTTTTACAGATTGCGGATTATGATGAGTGACTCTGTCCAGCACGATGCTGGACACTCCTTCCTTCCTACTCCTCTATTCTTCGAACCCATTGCGCTGGGTAGACAGGTCTGGATGATCACTCTGGGTCTGCGGGCAGAGCTGCATGGAATGGGATTGGCCTGCACACTCAGGGTACTCGACTGCTGTGCTTTCTGGACGGATGAGCAAGATGTTGAAGGAATTATGGCATTATACTCCGTCGAGATACATAGTACTGTATCTAGTACTAGGTGCGCCAAAAGATAGGAATCCAGCCAGGTACAACAGGGAACTCATCCGGTTCTTCTTCACCGCGTTTGAGCACGGACTCCCACGAGGAGGAGCAGTGCCCACCACGGAGATGATACGGATGGACTTTCTGAGGATTACACCTTTTGAGCCAGATTACAGGACGGACACAGCAGAACTAATGCGGATGAGAGGGGATGAGGGGGAATACCCAAGAAGAGGGGGATAGGTCCAAGATAAGAGAGCGCCACTCCGTTGATGCGTTTGCACATTTGATATCGAGATGAGGAGGGCGGATGGGAGGCAAGAACGAGCCGCAGAGGAGATACGGGAGGAGAGGAGAGAGGGGAGAGAGGGGAGAGAGGGGAGAAAGGGAGGGGGATGCAGCATTATTGCAGCAGTGCAGATGGCACAATCTCATTATTGTCAACAGAGGTAGGTCCACTCTCTCAAAGGCCCGGCATTCACTCTGCTCACTGCTCATCTCGTTCTCTTTTCGATGCTGATTTTCATCTGATGCCGTCACTTCCCTTCCTTCAAATGCCCCTGCCTTCTCCGTTCTTGACGTCGAATCGTCGAATCGTCGATCTCTCCCATCTCCTCCTTTTGCATTCACCTATTCATCCGTTATTTACCCGATACCCATATCTCCTCTGCCAGCGGTCAATTACTCTTTCGTCCCTCCCCACCATCAATCCCTTTTCCTTTCTCTCTTGATACCACTGAGCAAAGCGTCATCATCCCTGCTCTTATATTCCAGGGCAGAATAGAAAAAAGTACAAAGCCCGCCACACTCCCCACGTTCTCTCCACATCTTCCACACTCCGAATCCCACCTATCCCGCACGCACACGCCCAGTCCCGCACACCCCACGCCCTAAGCCTTCACGATCTCAAGAAAAAGCAAATATTATCTAAGATCTCCAAGATCGAATCTCGCCGCTTTGGGCGAGCTGCGTTCAGTCCGAAGATTGTCGAGATCGAGCGAGAATCCCGTCATCATGGCTCCTTGCGCCACTGCCGATGGGTGTTGCGAGACGGATTTGTCGTCGCTCAGCTTCACAGCGACGACGACGACGGCGAGGGGGGTGAAGCCGACGCCGACGCCTATCCAGGCTTCGGTGTTGCATGGCCCAAGAGACATCAGAATTGTGAGTTGGTTCAGTTTGTCGTCATTTTTTCGTCATTTTGACTTCAGTTCCGACATCACTTTGTCTTCAATCTTGAATTACCTATAAATTCATCTTGGTTCCCTTTGTCACTTCACCTTTAATCTCAATATATCTTCATGAATTGTTGTAAATATTCATCATTCTCAGCTTTATGTTTTTATTTCCGTTCATCTTACTTTATGCAATTTCATTAAACAATATCCAATCTAACATATCCAGGAAACGCGTCACATCTCCGATCCACTCGATGGAGAGCTTCAAATCGCCATCAAGGCTACCGGTATCTGCGGCTCAGACGTTCACTACTACAAGAAATTCGCCAACGGCGACCTTTGCGCCTGCTCACCCCTCTCTCTGGGCCATGAATCCTCCGGTGTCGTCGTCGCCATCGGCCCCAACGTGAAGAACTTCTCCCTCGGCGACCGCGTCGCTCTGGAAGTCGGCATCCCATGCGGCGACTGTCTCATCTGCCGGAAAGGCCGCTACAACCTCTGTAAGAAGATGAGATTCCGGAGTTCCGCAAAGAGCTTCCCGCATTTCCAAGGCACGCTGCAGGAGAAAATCAACCACCCCGCCAAGTGGTGCTACAAGTACGTCCTTCCCTCGACCTCGCCCACCCTGCTAGCACTAACCACACGCAGACTCCCAGACTCGATGTCCTTCGCCGCCGCCGCCCTCCTCGAGCCCCTCTCCGTCGCCATCCACTCCACCTCCCGCGCCTCGATCACGTCGGGCTCCACAGCCCTCGTCCTCGGCGCCGGCACCGTCGGCCTCCTCGTCGCCGCCATGGCGCGCCACTCGGGCTGCCACACCGTGACGATCGCGGACCTCTCTGCGCCGCGCGTCGAATACGCACTCAAGCACGGCTTCGCGACGCACGGCTTCGTGGTGGCCCCCTCCTCGCTCTCCGCATCCGCCTCGACCTCGGGCGTCTCGACCCCCGCCAGCAGCGTCTCGAGCGACAGTCTGCGCAGCCTCTCGACGCCGATCTCCCGCTACGCCGAGGTGCAGCTGCAGCTGCAGTCGGCGCGGGCGCTGGCGGCGGAGCTGCTCGCGGTCACGCAGCCGCCGGCGCGCGACAACGACGACGACGACGACGACGTCGGCGTCGACTACACGTTCGAGTGCACGGGCGTCGAGTCGTGCATGCAGACGGCGCTGTACACGACGCGGCCCGGCGGCAAGGTCGTGGTCGTGGGCATGGGCACGCCGATCCAGACGCTGCCGCTGTCGGCGGCGCAGCTGCGCGAGGTTGACCTTGTCGGCGTGTTCCGGTACGCGAACACGTACCAGCGCGCGATCCAGGTCGTGCGGGAGGGCGAGCGGACGAGGGCCGCGGGCGGGGCCGGGTTCCCGGATCTGGACCTGATGGTGACGCATCGGATGAGGGGGCTGGGGGAGGTGGTCAAGGGGATGGAGTTGGCGTGTCGGACGACGGATGGGGAGGGGGGGTTGGTGGTTAAGGTTGTGGTTGAGACTTGAGGGGGGGGTTGGGGGAGAGTGGAGACGGGATGGTGGAATTGCCAAAAGTGAGCGTGGCGTAGGGTTGCGTTGACGTCTTTTCCACTATCCCTTTTTTTTCTCTTTTGTGTCTGGGAGGCATTCTGTGTCATTCGCTCTTTGCTCCTTGCCGCTTCTGCGCTGGTTTTGCCGGGTTTACGTACTCGGAGCCTGCCTACAGGGGTCGTTGATAGACGGCGGGCTGGGGTGCACGCTGTTCTTGGGGGGGTTTTTTTATATGATTGGGGGGAAAGGGTAATTGGGTGGAACTGAGCTCTGATGATGGAGGATAGGATACGCGATGGGGGAATGGGGATGACATGGATAGATATAGACTGGAACGGGATTTTGCGGATTACTGGGACGTGGAGATAATGAATGAATGAATGAATGAATGCGATGAAAGTAATTACCCCTGAGAGTGGCTGTCTAAGATGTGCGGTCGTGAGGTGTGAGAATGACTGATGGCGGGCATTTTTTCCCACTTGGACCGGACCCCTGATGAGCACGAACGACGACGGGTTGGAGGCTACTCATCCTTAAGGTGGGTGGCTGAGTGGCTAACAGACAGCTCCGAGTACCAGGGTCGGTGACTGGATCTAGTAAACTCCCTTCCTTTGTAAATCAATCATTTCGTGATATCTACCACTCCCGCTACATACACCGACACTGACACTGCAAATAACCCCACTCACGTCCTCGGACTCCTCAAAAACCCCACAACCCCCCCACAATACCCCACCAGCTCCCCGACCCTCCTCCCCTCCCTCGCCTGCTCCCCCCTCCACCCCCGCAGCGCCTCCACCAGCCCCCGAT